>Ga0315339_1000139_pt1 | contig 112927 bp, 108 predicted proteins | sample ASW17metaG_FD_204514 | JGI IMG/M metagenome (GOLD analysis project Ga0315339, IMG submission 204514) | Ammonia-oxidizing marine archaeal communities from Pacific Ocean, United States - ASW #17 | ecosystem: Environmental > Aquatic > Marine > Oceanic | place: USA: California | collected 2016-12-05
ATCGCATCACCACGTCGATTACCGCGTTTGCGCTGTACGGATTTCCGGAGTCGCACGCGGCCAGTTTTGCGCTACTGGTGTACGCCAGCGCGTATCTCAAGGTGCATTACCCCGCGGCGTTCTACACCGCGCTGCTTAACAACCAACCGATGGGTTTTTATCATCCGGCGACGCTCGTCAAGGACGCGCAGCGCCGTGGCGTGCGGTTTTACCCGATTGATGTACAGGCGTCCGACTGGCACTGCCGGGTTGAACCGGATGGCGCCATTCGTATCGGGTTCATGTATGTAAACGGCTTACGGAAAGATGCAGGGCGGGCGATGGCGGCATTCGATAGGACAAAACCGGTCACTCTACCGCTGCTCTGCGCCAAGTGCGGCTCCGATGACGCGTCGATGATCGAAGTGGTCAAGGAGGGGAGTTACTTCTGCAAGACCTGCGCGCAAAAATGGACCGTACACGTGAAACCAACCGGCCGATTTACGTCGATCGAGGACATCACGCGCCGTACCGGTCTGCGCCGAAACGAACTGACGACACTGGCTGACATTGGGGCGTTGAATGCGTTTACGCATGAGCGGCGGAGCGCGCTGTGGCAGGTTGAGCGGGCCGTGCGCCCGGCGGGGGCGATGTTCACGTCAGGTGACGAGCACGTCCGGCGTCCATCGTCTCCCTTGCCAAGGATGGACGACAGTGATCGGCTCCAAGCCGATTATGCCGGGACCGGTTTGACGATCGGGCCGCATCCGATGGCGTTGCGGCGCGGCGACATGGCGCTGCGCGGGGTGTTGCGTGCCGTCGACTTGCCGCAGGCACGGAACGGCCGACGTGTGCGCGTGGCCGGGATGGTCATTACCCGCCAGCGTCCAGGCAGCGCCAAAGGATTCGTGTTCCTGACCCTCGAGGACGAGACCGGAATTTTCGACATCATCGTGCATCCCGATTTGTTCGATCGCGAACGCATGACCGTGGTGCGTCAGCCGTTCTTGTTGGTTGACGGTGTGTTGCAGTACCGGGACGGCGTGCTGTCGGTTCGGGCCGAACGCATGCAGAGGATCGACGGCAGTGCGTCGGTGGACGCACACAACTTCCACTGACCGGAAACTGTCGACATGTTGACGTGACTCCGTGATGAGCATCTCCTAGCCTGGGACCGTCGCCATCGTACATAATGGCCACTGTCGGAGATAAATCTTGAGCTTGTTTCACAGATCTTCGGTTCACTTTTGACCCCGGCACCAGTGTTGCCTGTCGTTTGGAGTTATATACGGAATGCTGGACGTTTGACCCAACGTGGCCAAGTTGACCGAAAAGGCAACGCGCTGCAAATGGCGTCGCCGGCTTCAGGTGGAACCTAACTTGATTCGTCATCAATCGAAGACTGCGCTGTGTCACCGGAGGTGCGCATGAGCGCAGCCGAACTCTCACTCTTCGCGCTTCTGGCCGTCATCGTTGTCAGCCTCACATCTCGCATCAACATCGGTGTGCTGGCCATCGCCTTAGCTGCCGCCGTCGCCATTTTGGCTGCCGGATGGACGCCCAATCAGGTCATGGCGGAATTTCCCAATGGGCTGTTCTTGACCCTGGTCGGAGTGACGCTTCTCTTCGGGATTGCCCAGAAGAACGGAACCCTGGAGGCGATCACTCAGCGCGTTGTCGGTCTTTGCGGCGGCTGGACGGCACTGCTGCCCCTTGCCTTTTTTATACTGGCTGGGGTGCTTTCGGCCGCCGGCCCTGGTGCAATAGCGGCAACTGCCCTTGTGGTGCCACTTGCCATGGTTGCTGGCGTGCGAGCCGGAATCCCGGTGCTCTTGATCGCTCTTATGGTGGCGAATGGCGCTAATGCCGGCAATCTCTCCCCTGTCAGTGCCGTCGGAATTATCGTTCTCACGCAGATGGAATTGACTGGTCTTGCGGGCTATGAGGTCAATGTGTTCCTTGCCAACTTTGTCGCTCATACCGCCGTCGCGCTGGCTGCCTACGCCCTCTTTGGCGGGCTTCAGCTCATGCGGGCCGGGCGTACTGAACTACCCGTAACTGCGCCTGAGCCTTTCACGGGAACCCGTTGGTTCACGATATTCATCCTCTCCATCTGGATCGTCGGTGTTGTGGTTTTCAAACTGAACCCTGGCGTCACCGCTTTCGGGGCTGCAGCGATCCTTGTTGTGGGTAAAGCCGCCGATGATGCCTCTGCAATCGCAAGCGTACCCTGGGGAATCATTCTCATGGTCTCGGGGGTGAGCGTACTGATCGGTGTCATGGACGAGATCGGCGGCCTGGACCGCTTTACTGAAATTCTGGCGAGCATCGCGACTCCCGGCTCAGTCAATGGGGTGATGGCCTTCGTTACGGGAATCATTTCAACCTACAGCTCGACTTCCGGCGTTGTCTATCCGGCCTTCCTGCCGACCGTTCCTGGCCTCATCGAGCAGTTGGGCGGCGGAGACGCGTTGGAACTGGCGCTGAGTATCAACGTGGGCTCTGCCTTGGTGGATGTCTCGCCGCTATCGACGATTGGCGCTTTGTCTGTTGCCGCCTTGCCGAAGGGGACCGAAGACCCGGCGGTGTTGTTCCGCAAGATGCTTATTTGGGGCTTTTCCATGTCGGTGGTGGGCGCCCTTTTCTGCCAGCTGTTTATCGGCTTCTTCACGTGGTGAGGGAACGTGGGACTGGAATACCTGACGGGGTACGGTGCGGTCAACCGCCGACGTGATGATGTGACTCCGAACCAGGGTGCTCGGGCGAAGCAGGGGTAATATCTCGCATGCGCGTCTCGCCGCACGTCCATTCACTCCTGCTGAATTTCGAAATCGAACTCCTGTCCGGCGCGAGAATTCCTCGCTTCGTTCCCGCATACGTGATCGAGGCGGAACGTCTGACCGTCGTGGATACGGCGGTCAAATCCAGCGCTCCCATCATTTTCGACTACATCGAGTCTCTCGGGCGGAAGCCAGAGGAGATCGAATACGTCATCAATACCCATGGGCATTTTGATCACGTAGGGGGCAACGGTATATTCGCTGAGCGGGCAAGGCCTCGTTTTTTTGCACATCCCAAAGACAAGGCCATCATCGAGTGTTTGGAGCATCAGGAGCGTATTCGCCCTGTCGGCAAGATGCGGGAGCAAAACACCTCCGGTGATGTCACGGTGACAGGCCTTTTGCACGAGGGAGACACGCTCGATCTTGGTGGCGACGTTCAGGTGAACGTGTTCCACACGCCAGGGCATTCGCCGGGAAGCGTGTCGCTGTTCATCCCTGGGGACGGCACCTTGTTTTGTGGGGATGTGCTTCCAGAGCCTGGCGCGATCCCGATCTATGAAGATGTGGGCCAGACGTTGGACAGCCTGATGACACTGCGGCGTGTCAGCGGAGTGACGGTGTTGCTCTCACAGCTCAGCGATCAGGTCTGGAGTGGCGACGACGTGCGTACTCATATCGACGATGGAGAGGCCTACGTGCGGCGGGTCGACCGAGTAATTCGGCAGATAATTGACAGGCTCGGACAGCACGCTCCAGTCTCGGAAGTGTGCCGCATGGTGCTCCGGGAGCTAGGGTTGTCAGAGGCTGCCAGCGCGCTGCCCATTTATCAGACTACTGTCATGGCCCATCTTTCGATCGATCCTCTTGAGGAGTAAACGGAGGCGATCGCGAGGAGCTTTCTGTGAGCGTAGCCATCGGGAAGAATGGGCGTTGTCGGAGGCGGGAACGAGGAGGGGCCGAATAGTCGCAGCACAGGTCGCGTGCCGTTGGCCGGAGCGCAACTGTGTATAATCCTGGCGTCGTTCGGTGCACCCCTGCCACGACCCGAGAAAAGGTGTCATGCATAGCGAACAGGAACCTCGGATGCCCAGGCCCAGAACCCTCTGGGAAAAGCTGTACATAGTCTGGTTCCTCGTCTGCTTGTTCATGGTCTGGGTGGGAACATGGGCCGTCAACCAGCCGGTATCGGTCTTCGGCTTTCCGCTGGTCTACGCCTGGTGCACAGGGTGGGGTCTCGTGTGGCAAACCGGATGCTGCCTGATCGGGCTGAAGGTTGAACGAGACGCCGAACAAGCGAGTAGAGCCTAACCATGGAATCCTGGCACTACACACTCATAATCGTCATCGCCTACGCTGCCCTGATCCTGTGGGTCGGGACCGGAAAGTGGACCAAAGGTGGGCGGGTGTCCATGGACGACTATTTCAAGGTCGCTCCTGGGCTCGGCTTCATCATCCTCTATCTGGGAATGGCCGGCGGCTTCCACACGGCGTTCGCCATCCCGGGCTCGATGGGGTTTTATCACCGTCACGGCGTGGCATTTGCCGGCAATATCCTGTGGACGGTGTTCACACCGCTCTTCATGATCTACTTCTTCGGATCGAGAATCGCGTGTTTAGGGAAGAAGTTCAACTACATCACGCCCGCGGACCTGATCGTCGACTATTTCGGTGAGGGCAAGTTCCGCGCCTTCATTTCGCTGTACGCATTGTCCTGCTGCGTTCCTCTGATGACGGCCAACATCACCGGCCCGGCCAGGCTGCTCTCGGGTGGGACCGAAGGAAACATTCCCTATCTCGGGGCGCTCGCGATGATGGGCGTCATGGTGGTGATCTACGTCTGGAAGAGCGGACTGCGGGGGGTGACGTGGACGACGGTCGCTCAGGCCGTCTGGATGTTCGTGGCCATCTGGGCGGCGGCCTTCTGGTGCCTGTCGCTGGTCCCCGGTGGCATGCAGGGACTGTTCAATGCGGTCGAAAGCGCGAACCGGGACTTGCTGACCTTACCTGGGCCAGAGGGGATGGCGACCCCGCAATGGTGGTTTAGCTGGCCGGTGTTCGGCATCGCGCTCCACTGGGCCATTCTCCCAAGAGGGTTCATGTTCTTCTACTCCGCCCGGGACGTGAAAACTGTGCGGAAGGCTGGTCTGACCCTGGGTTTCTACCTCATGGGCTTGTACATTCCGGCGATGATCATTGGTTTTACCGGAGCTCTGTTCTACCCATCCCTGGTCGGCTCCGGGGCCGAACAGTCATTTCCGCTGCTGCTGGCGGAGCGTGCCCCCGCATGGTTTGCTGGCCTGATCGTCGCCGGCGGATTGGCGGCCGGGATGTCCTCGCTGGACGCGGACACCAACGCGAACTCCGCGATGCTCACCAAGGATGTCTACAAAGGTTTCATCAAGAAGGAGGCTTCTGACGCTCACTACGTGGGCGTGGGGCGGATATTCGTGGTGTGTCTGGTGCTCGCGACCGTCGCCGCGGCCTCGTATGACTGGGGACTCGTGACGATCATGGTCGGCGTCACGGCTGCGATGATCACCCAGCTCATGCCAGCGCTGATCACCATTCTGATACCGGGCAGTTTTCGGTTGACCAAGGTCGGTGTCACGGTCGGCATCGTCGTCGGACTGGTCGTCTCGCTGGCGGTGCGGGAGCAGGTCTACCCTTTGCTGGGTATGGCCACGCCGTCGTTCCTTCCCCTGCTCGGTGTGGACCCGTCATTCTGGGGCATCGCGATGAACTTTCCGGTAGCGTGGCTGGTGAGCAAATTCACACCGCTCCCCGATCCGGAACCGGTGGCTCGCATTCAGGCCGCTCTGCGCGAAGAGTTCGGCAGAAAACCACGGCGATCGATCGAAGCGTCTCGATCGGCCGCGCAGGAGGGATAGGCGACGGACCGCTGGTGACGCGGCGCTTGCGCCACACGAGCGAACGCTTGAGATGACGAGTACCCGCGACCTGCTGGACTTCGCCATCGACGCCGCCTCGCAGGCTGGCCGGGTCACACTGGCCTCTTTCCAGACGGGTGTGCCCGTGGAGTGGAAAGCGGACGCATCGCCCATCACCGTCGCCGATCGGGCGGCCGAGCAACTCCTGCGGCAGCTCATCGGGCGCCGGTTTCCCGACCACGCCGTCTTCGGTGAGGAATTCGGCGAGACCGACCGCGATTCCACGCATCGCTGGATCATCGATCCGATTGACGGCACCCAGTCCTTCATCCGCGGCGTGCCGCTGTACGGCGTCCTGGTGGGACTCGAGATCGCGGGTGAGATGGTGGTGGGCGTGGCTGCCTTCCCGGCGCTAGGTGAGATGGTGGCCGCCGCCACCGGTCACGGCTGCACGTGGAACGGCCGGCCGGCTCACGTCTCCACTACCAGCCGGCTGGCCGATGCGTCCGTAAGCTTCACGAGCGCCTTGAACCTCTCCCGCCTGCGACCATCGGCCTGGGCTCGTCTCCAGCAAGAAACGCGCATCCAGCGAGGGTGGGGCGACTGCTACGGCCACTGCCTTGTCGCCACAGGACGGACCGACGTCATGCTGGACCCCGTCCTCTCACCGTGGGATTGCGCCGCCCTGCTGCCGATCCTGCGGGAAGCCGGCGGCACGTTCACCGACTGGACGGGTCGTCCTACCATTGAGGGCGGAAACGGTATCAGTACGAACGGATTGCTGTTCGATCAGGTCATAGCTAGCGTACGAGGCGAGCACTAATGGTAAAAGCGGCAATCGTCGTGATCGCGACCCTCGACACCAAGGGCCCGGAGGCGGCCTTTGTCGTCAGTCAGATCAAAACCGGCGGATACGCGACGCTCGTCATGGACACGGGGATCAACCCGAACGTGGATCCCGCTGCGCCGGTGCCGATCATCACGTCTGACGACATCGCGGCTGCAGTTGGACAGAGCCGCGAGTACCTCGCCTCAAAGATGTCCGAACAGAACACACGGGACCTCTGGATTCGGTCCATGGCCGCGGGCGCCTCGAAGATTCTGGCACGACTTCATGCAGAAGGGAGAGTGGCTGGCGTGATCGGACTCGGAGGTGCGCAGGGCACCGAGGTGTGCAGCACGGCTATGCGGGCATTGCCAATCGGTGTGCCCAAGATGTTGGTATCCACCGTGGCGTCCGGCCGCACGCCCTTCGGGATTTATACCGGAACACGCGACCTCACGATCATGCACTCGGTCGTCGATGTTCTTGGACTGAACACGCTGACGAGACTGGTGCTGACCAACGCGACGGGTGCCATCGTCGGAATGGCCTTGGCACAGGCGTCGATGCCAGAGGCCCCGAAATCTCGAGCCAAGGTCGGCGTGTCGATTTACGGCAATACGACGCCTGCCGCGATGGCGGTCAAGGCCCAACTCGAGAAGAGGGGGTACGAGGTCTTCGGTTTCCACTGCAACGGCACAGGCGGCGTCGCCATGGAAGAGCTGGCGGCCGAGGGCATGCTCGATGTGATCCTCGATCTGAGCACGCACGAACTCACAGATGAGCTGCTCGGAGGCATCCACGCCGGCGACGCTACACGATTGGCGCTGGGGGGACGCACGGTGCCCCGCCTTGTTGTGCCAGGAGCCCTCGATCTCATCACCTTCGGAGCGATGGAAAGTGTTCCTGAGCGGTACCGTGCGCAACCCTGCGTGCGGCACAATCCCAATGTCACGCTCGTACGCGCCACGAGGGATCAACTGGTCCGGCTGGCCGAGGTCATGGCCGAGCGGCTGAACCTGGCCGCCGCACCTGTCGGCGTCGTCATACCCACCGGGGGATGGTCGTTCTACAACCGGGACGGTCTCCACTTTCGAGACCGAGAGGCCGATCAGGCCTTTGCCAGGATCCTGCGACGTTACCTTCGGCCGGAGACGCCGATTCAGGAACTCCAGGACCACATCAACGACCCGTCCTTCGCGACGCAACTGGTCGAGCTGTTCGAGCAGTTCTGGCATGACTCCAGAACCGCCGCGCCAGCTCACTAATCCCTGGGAGGCACTCCAGACATGACGACGATACCGAGCCGAACACTGGACGATCACGTCAGCCGCGATCCGCGCGCGCTCGACGTGTATGTGAGAGCCAGAGCGGCGTACAACGAACACCGATTGCCTCATCACAATTTTTTGCACATCGTGCGGGATCTATATCGCGCGCTCCTGATTGCCGACACCGAGGTGGACGTTGACTACGATGTCCTGATCCCGGCGGTGTTGCTCCACGACATTGGATTCTTTGCGCTTGATTTCAGAGAGGTAGGGCATGACGTGGCCGGGGCACGTCTGGCGGGGGAATGGCTGTCCGAGCTCGGCTACACCGCGGGTCAGATCGACGCGATCGCACACTGCATTCGCGCGCACAAAGGCAAAGCGGAGACGCCTCACTCTCTTGAAGCGAAGGTGCTTTACGACGCGGATGTCCTGGAGAAGGCGGGCGCGGTGTACTTGATTCTGGCGGGTCGGGTCATCTGCGAGTTTGATGAGACGGTCGAGCACTATCTCACGAGGGAAGTCGTCGACCGTGCGAAGGAAGTGTCGCGGGGGTACTACACGAAGAAAGGCCGAGCGCTAGACAACGGACGCCTCGACAGGACGCGGCGGTTGCTCGATGAAGTCCACGCGGAGATCCTGGGGGATCGGTCCGACATTCGACTCGATGAATTGGCGTTGTGGACTGATGCCCCTCCGAGGTAGAGGACATTGAAGCTAGCCGTGCGAGGCGGAGCCCCCGTGCGGACCCAGCCGTACCCGTCCTGGCCCATGGGCGGCGCAGGGGAGCGGGCTTGGCTCGAACGGGTGATGACGAGCGGCCGGTGGTTCGCCGGAATGCAGGCGGACGACCCCGAGTCCGCTGGGACGCTCTTCGGCCAGCGGTTTGCCGCACTGCACGGTGCTCGTCACGGACTGCCCGTGACCAACGGTAGCGTTGCTATCGAACTGGCACTTCGAGCGCTGAACATTCAGCCGGGCGACGAAGTGATCGTGCCGTGCTACACGTTTATCTCCACGGCAACATCCGTGCTGATGGTCGGCGCGATTCCGGTGTTTGCTGACATTGATCCTGGTAGTTACTGCCTCGATCCAGTGGACGTGTCCCGCCGTGTGACGCCACGGACTCGTGCCATCATCCCGGTCCACTTGGGGGGGCACGTGGCCGACATGCCGGTCCTGATGCAGGTGGCTGAGCGGTACGGGCTCAGCATTATCGAAGATTGTGCGCAGGCCATCGATGCGGGAGTGTTGTCCCGTAAAGTCGGGACTTGGGGCGCGTTCGGGACGTTCAGCTTTCAGTCCGCCAAGACGATGACCGCGGGCGAAGGCGGTCTCATCTTGACCGATCGTCAGGATTTGGCTGAAAGGATCACTGCCTTGCGCGCGTTCGGCCGGTTCAACAGCGGAGGGGCAGTCAGATCATCGGCGCTGGAGTGCCGCCTGTTGTCGAGTAACTACAGACTGTCGGAGTTTCAATCCGCGGTGCTGCTGGGTCAGCTTGAAATGTTTCCGGCACAGGACGAGCGCCGCCAGAGCAATGCTGCTAGGCTGACCCACCACGTCGACGGCATACCAGGGCTGCGACATGTCCGGAAGCAAGAGCCTGACGTGAAGCACGGCTACTACTACTATTTTCTCAAGTACGACACCGAGCAGTTCGGGTACGTGTCGCCGGAGCGCCTCTGCCAGGCACTGAATGCTGAGGGAGTGCCTTTCGTTGCCGGAGACCGAAGGCCGTTATATCGCCATCCAGTGTTCCAGGCGGATGCCGTGCGTCCACACCTGTGGCCGGAGGCATTCGCGCGGTATCAGGAGATGCTTGACCACGAACCCCCGCAGTGCCCAGCGGCCGAAGAGGCTTGCGATTGCACGATCATCTTGCGGCACCAGGCGCTGCTGGGCGAACCACAGGACATCGACGACATCTCTGAAGCTCTGGGGAAGGTCGCGCGAAATGTGGACGAGCTACGAGATGAGAAGGAGCAACACACGTGAAGGAAATAAAAAGTGCCAAGGCGGTCACGCCCGATGATGTGAAATTGCTCCGTCGCACGGTCGAAGACATCATCCAGACAGTCAGCGACAAAGGAGACAATGCCGTCGCTCAGTATTCACTAAAGTTCGACGACTATGGCGGGCCTTTCCGGGTCACCGACGAGCAGATCGACGCTGCAAAGAAGGAGCTGTCGGGCGAGCTTATCGAGGGGCTCGATTTTGCGATCCAGCAGGTGACGGCGTTTGCTAGGGCGCAGCGCGCTCAGATTGGGGAATTCGAGCAGGAGATAGCCCCGGGTGTCTACATGGGGCACCGGCTCGTGCCCGTTGATTCCTGCGCCGCGTACGTACCGGCGGGACGCTACCCGTGTGCCACCTCCGCTGTCATGTCGCTAGCTCCGGCGAAAGTAGCAGGTGTTAAACGCATCGTCGCATGTTCATCGCCCGGTAAGGAGAAGCGTGTTAACCCAGCCATCCTGTACACGATGGCCGCCATCGGTGCGACGGAGATCTACTCTCTCGGCGGTGCGCACGCCATTGCGGCCATGGCTCTCGGCACCGAGACTATCGATCCGGTGGACCTGATCGTGGGTCCAGGCAATCAGTACGTCATGGAGGCGAAGAGGCAAGTGTTCGGGACGGTCGGCATAGACTTTCTCGCCGGCCCCAGTGAGTGCATGGTAATTGCTGATCAGACCGGTAGAGCGGACTACATCGCCGCCGACCTCTTGGCGCAGTGTGAACACGACCCCCAGGCCAGGGGCGCGTTCGTCACGACGTCCGAGCAGCTGGCAGCCGAGCTCGTGGAAGAAATCGAGCGGCAACTTCGCGAGCTGACAACTGAGGACGTCGCGCGGCGTTCCTGGGAGGACAACGGCGTGATCGTCGTAGTACCGACGCTGGACGCCGCTGCAGTCTACGCCAACGACTACGCTCCCGAGCACCTGGAGGTTCACACGCAGGATCCGAAAGCTCTCGTGCCGAGTCTGACCTCGTACGGATCCCTCTTCTTAGGAGAATCGGCCGCCGAAGTTTTCGCCGACAAGGTTTCCGGCACGAATCACATTCTTCCGACAGGCCGGGCGTCCAGATATACAGGTGGTTTGTGGGTGGGCCATTTCCTGAAGGTCATCACCCATCAGTGGGTTGATAAGAAAGGCGTCCAGCTTTTGGCTCCCTACTCCGCGCGCCAGGCGGAGTACGAAACCATGGACGCGCATCGTCGGGCGGCCCTGATTCGGCTGAGTGGAAAGAGCTAACACGCATTCAGGCTATTGGGTCCTCGAGCGACGACCACGCGGTAACATAGGTGGGTTAGTCACTTCGGCCCATGCGGAGGCAGGAGATGGAGTCGGGCGACACTGGAGAGGCGGTTCGTGACAACGACAGTGAATCCGGGCTCGCGATGCTCAGTGGTCTTTCAGGAGGAGACAGGGAATGGAATGGGAAGAGAAGAAGGAAGTCAAAGAAGAGAAGATCTATAACCTGTTTCGTTGCGGGTACTTGGACGTTAGAAAGTGGCTGGAGGAAACCGATATCGTCTTGATTCCACTCGGAAGCACTGAACAGCATGGTCGGCACCTGCCGGTCTCCACGGACAGTATCGCCACCGAGCTTCCCTGCATGCTCGCGGCCGAAATGGCCAACGTCCCGCACTATCAGACCATTCCGTTCGGCTACTCACCGCAGCACCTGCACGATCCGGGCGTGGCCTCAGGGACGGTGACCCTGAGCGCGTCCGTCTACCAGAACGTGCTGTACGAGGTGGGCCGCTCGCTGATCCAGAACGGGTTCAATAAACTTATTTTCGCAACCGGACACACGTCTAACATGAAGGCCGTCGATCCGGCTTTGCGGACGCTTCGCTACGAGACCGGTGCGTTCGTCTGCTGCTGGCGAAACGATGCCGAGGCGGCTCCCGCGCTCTTGAAGGACGAAGACATCATCGAGAACCCGCCGGAAGAAGCGCCGGGATGGCACGGCAGCGAGGTCGAGACGTCAGAGTGTTTGTATTTCGAGCGCATGTACGGAAAGAAAATCGTGCACCTCGAACGAACTGATAAGGATTGGACGCACCCACCAGCGTGGATCACTGACGTGAGCAATAAGTTTACGAAGGCGAACGGCTCCCCGTATCTAACAATGAACGGGAAGGACGCGGCCTGGGTGCCGATGGATCACCAGGAGTACAGCGATACGGGCCTGATCGGCCGGCCGGGCAACCCCTTCAGGGCAACTCCCGAAAAAGGGGCGCGTATCGTGCAGAAGAAGGCCGAACTGCTCGCTGAGTTCATCGAGGAGATCAAGAAGGTCAAGGTCGAAATCAAGAATCGGGACTACTGGAATCGAGCCTTTCGGCCCATGTAGTAGGCGGTGCTGTGCGCAGCGCAGTCGCTGCGAGAACTCGTTCGGCGGGCGCCGGCGGTGTAACGAACCCAGGCGGTATCCCTCCGTCAGCGGACGACATGAACGTTGACCGCTCAGGCCCGACTTTGCTCTCCAGTGAAGAACGGCAGGCCCGGCTTTGGCTCGCGCCGCTTGCGCAGCGGCATGCCGGGGTAGGGGTACTCGGGGTGCTCTAGGGTCGCATCGTCGTGAGACGCCAGGATGACGTCCCCACGTCGATCTAGCTCTTCCACCGACTTCCACCCGTCAATGGAATTGACGAAGCGTGCCGGTACCCAGTACCGCCAGCGCTCCTTTTCGTTCGGCTCCAGGTTCCGGAGGCGGAAGATGGCGTCTCCGGCGATGACGCAGGCTCCTGCGGTTGTCTCGACCTGTACGGACATGTGCCCCACCGAGTGGCCTGGCGTGGGAAATACGCTTATGCCGTCGACGATCGCGACCACGCCCTCGACGAGTTCGAACTGACAGCCATAGAACGGGGGTTCGATACCGAGGATTGGCGACTCGTAGCTTCGGTAGTAGAGCGGTAAAGGATTGTAGGCCCACTGGATTTCCGAGGCTGAACAAATGAGCCGTGCGTTCCGGAACGCCTTGATGTTCTGGCAATGGTCCCAGTGCAGGTGAGTCATGATCACGATGTCGATTTCGTCCGGATCAACACCCATGGCCTTCAGGGCATCCGGTGCATCCTTGCCGTCTCGCTGTTCAGCTTTGTGATGGAATTCGCTGGCGCGCTCGGCAGTGGACATACCGGTGTCCACCATGATCTTGTGCTCGCCGGTGTCGATGTAGAAACAGATTACCGGCATCCAAATCTTCTTGCCCGCCTCGCCTTTCCAGAACAGGTACGTCCCGAGGTCGCCCTCGATCCATCCGGTGTTGATCGGCACGATCCTCGTCTGCTCGCGACTCATTGCGGTCCTCCAGCGTTTGTGCGCACTTTGGTCGACGACGCAATCGTCATCGAAATACTTACTTTCGGCGTGTGTGGTCGTATCATACTGAGTTGCGATGCTTGAAAGCGATGTCCTGCTCACCAAGCAGTCGGTCGTAGACGCGGCGCAGCGCGCGTTTCGGATCGGACTGCAGTCCAATATCGGCGGCAATCTTTCGGCCCGTATTCCCTCCTCGGACGCCTGCGTGATCAAGGCGACAGGGATAGGGTTTGCGGAGTGCACGGTCGAAAATCTCTGCGTGGTCGGACTCGATGGGCGGGTGCGTGACGGCGATCCCCAGCCGACGAGTGACGTCGCCATCCACCTGGCGATCTACCAGTTGCGGCCGGAGGTGCACGGCATTGGTCATGTGCACGCACCGTGGGCGACGGGATGGGCGGCTGCGGGCGTGGCGCCGCCCAACGTGACCGTGACTGCCGATGCCAAACTGGGAACCGTTCCGCTGATTTCGCTCGCTCCCGGGGGATTGACCCAGACGGACACCGAAATCGTTGCGGTGATGGGCTCGGGCGGACCCAGGGGCGCGCTCCTGGAAAAGCACGGTGCGATCGCCTGCGGCCGATCCATTCTGGAGGCGATCCACCTTCTCGAGCTCATCGAGGAAAACGCCCACATTGCAGCGATACGCTCTATTGTTTCGACGCTGGATCGGCCAGACTCGGAGGAGTGAGCCCGTCTAGAGGCGCTCAACTGTCTGAATGAGCGCGGCAAGGTCTCTGTTCCCTTCTCCACGGGCGATCATCTCGTCGATATGCTTTCGTACGACGCCAGCGGCCGGAAGAGTGCGACCAACCTCCCGAGCAAGATCGAGGACGATCGTGAGGTCCTTGTCGTAGAGCCGGGTCGCGATCCCCGGATCAAACCGGCGCTCAGCCATGCGGGCCCCAAAGACTTCTAGTACCCGGCTTGCGGCGATCCCGCCGAGCAGCGCCTGCCGGAGCGTGAGTGGGTCCAAGCCGTGGCGCTCGCCTAGCGCCATGGCCTCGGCTACACCCTCAGCGTTGACGAGCAGCGCAAGCTGATTGCAGGCTTTTGCTACTTGACCGGCTCCGTGGTCGCCCATGTGCACGATCTGTTGTCCAAGCCGCTCGAGCACAGACCGTACCTCGTCAAGTACGGCGGCATCACCACCGACCATGATGGTAAGTGTGGCTGCCTCGGCCCCGGTGGGTCCTCCGGTCACCGGCGCATCCAGCATCCTCACGTTACGTTGCTGCAACGCCGTCGCTATGCGTCGCGTTGCCTGTGGTGCGATGGTACTCATGTCGATGACGATCGAGCCCTGTCTGGCGCCTGTTAGCACGCCATGGTCGCCGAGCAGCACCTCCTCGACGTCGGCCGTCGCCGTCACCATCGTGACGACGATGTCCGAGGTCGACGCGAGTTTGGCGGGTGTAGCAGATAGCGTCGCTCCGGCGGCAACAAGCGGCGCCGCAGCACCGGGACGCCTGGCATACACGCCCACGCGGTAGCCCGCCTTGCAGAGGTGCAACGCCATCGGGCGTCCCATAATGCCCAGCCCGATGAAACCAATATTCATTGGTTGGCTGCGGGTTGTGCAATGCTCATCAGCGCACGCTGCATATGGAGACCCTCTCCTAATTGTCCCTACTACTGACCGTCTGGGGCTTGACGATGACCTTGATAGCTCCATCGATTCGCTCCCGGGAATACCGAAGTGCCGTGGGCAGTTCGTTCAAGGCGAACGTATGCGTATGCACAGGCGACGGGTCGATCTTTTGCTGTGCCATCAATGAGGCGGATCGCCGTACCGCGCTTTGCCCCTCGCCGCGGATCCCGAAAAGATAGATGTTATTGGTGACGATGTGCTCCACATCGACCAGCGCGGGCGTGTGCGCAAAGGCGCCAAGGCATACCCGCCCCCCACGTGAGACCATCTTGACGGCCTCGTTGACGGCGTCGGGCGCTCCGGAGCACTCAACGACGTAGTGCACGCCACGACCTCCGTTGATCCGACGCACCGCATCGACGACGGGCTCACGTGACGCGTTGATGACATGATCTGCACCCAGTTGTTTGCCGATGGAGAGGCGGTCGTCGAGAATGTCTGTCAGAATTACCGGACTTGCGCCGAGCGCCTTGCCGACGGCCACCACGAGGAGCCCGATCGGCCCTGCGCCAGTGGCGACCAGGCTCTGTCCCGCGATTAACCCGCCCAGCACATCCAGCCCGTACATAGCGGTACCCGCCGTAACGATGAGAGTCGCCAGGTCGTCGCTCAGGTTCTCCGGCACACGCACGAGCGTGTTGATATGGTTGACGGCGTACTGGGCGAAGCCACCATCGGTCGTGAATCCATTAGCGCGGTGCCCCTTGTTGTACCGACCGTCGTTTTGCCCGTAATTCAAGCATGACGTGTACATTCCCTGGCGGCACCGTTCGCAGCGGCCGCAGCCGGCATGGACCTCAACGGCTATCCGTTCGCCCACGGCATATTCGTCCACCGTGGGTCCCAAGGCGACGATTGTTCCCATGTACTCGTGGCCGGGTGTGAAGTTTTTGTTGAATGGCATCTCTCCGCCGGGGAGCCCTGGGGGACCATGGTCGATAATTTCAAAGTCGGTAGCGCATATAGCGCACGCATCGACGCGCACCAGCACCTCCGCTGGTCCCGGTTGTGGCACGGGCTTATCGATAAGGGTGAGTTGGCCCGGGTTTCCGAGGACCCACGATTTCATGGTGTCTGGAATGTTCGTTGGCGTCTTAGGCATTGTCCGTTCCGCGCGTCACTATACAACCATGAGTCAGGTTACGGCTCTATGTGCCCTGTCTCCATTGAAGCACTCAGCGGACCGTCCACGTTCCGCACAGCCTGCATAGAAATTAATCTGCGCTGCTGTGGTTCGCATGCTACCGGTAAGGATTGTCGTATTTGGTGTTTGCCAAGCAGAAATACAAGGCGGCATGGATCTAACGATGGACTCTATGACTGGGCTGCGTGACGGTGTACAACCTTGACAGTATTACGCCTCACGCTTAACCTCGGAGGCTCGCTGTGAATCGCCATCCCGTTGTCCGCCTTTCTTTCCCATTAGCGAGCGAGGAACTCCCGTCAATTTCCTGCCCCTCGCCGCGTTTGACGAATTTTCTTCTATGACTGCTTTTCTGTTTCCCCATGAATGGCTCTCCGACCTTTCGTCGCTGCTGTTGATTCTTATCGTGGTGGTCACAATGGCGATTGTGATCAAAGGTGCTGACTGGCTAGTCGAAGGCGCAGCGGGTATTGCTAAGGTCATGGGGATGCCAGAAGTGGTCATCGGGGCAACCATTGTCTCGCTCGGAACCACCAGTCCCGAGGCCGCCGTCTCCGTTCTCGCAGCGTGGAATGGGCAGGCTGGTCTAGCACTGGGGAATGGTGTTGGTTCGATTATCGCCGACACGGGTTTGATCTTCGGCATTGGATGCCTGATGACAGCACTTCCGGCCGATAAGTTCGTGCTTTCTAGGCAAGGATGGCTCCAGTTTGGCTCGGCAATCCTGTTGGCTGCCCTCTGTTACGGCTTATATTTCATGGACGGTGATGCCGCACAGATCCATCGCTGGATCGGGATGGTGTTTATCGCGCTGCTGGTCGCATATATGTTGATGAGCATGAAGTGGGCCAAGGCTCATCCTGCCGGAGAGCTCCACATTGTCAACAAAAATAACGGGCTCCACCACGGAGATAGGACAGAGGAGAGGCATGATGTTTTGTTCCTTGCGGGACTGGGACTGGTCGGCCTGTTCATGGTCATCCTGGCGGGCGATGGCTTGGTCAACTCGGTCACAATTCTAGCTGGCCGGTGGGGGATTCCAGACGTCGTTATTGCATCAACCCTCGTTGCTTTCGGCACCTCGCTTCCGGAATTAGTCGTCGGCATCACGGCTATTCGCAAGGGCCACGCAGAATTGCTGGTGGGTAACATCATCGGTGCTGACATTCTCAATGTGTTGTTTGTCATTGGACTTGCCGCCGTGGCGATGCCGTTGCCAATTATCGAGCCGTCGGCAACATACCCTGCGGTCTTCCTCATCATTCAACTGCCAACCATGCTATTGATGTTGGTCATGTTCAGATTGTTTATTTTTAAGGCCGTGAAGGAGGGTTCGTTCAGTCGTTGGATGGGAATTCCGTTGCTGGTGCTTTACGTGATTTTCGTTGCTGCTGGGCTTGTACTTTCGTGATACGGCACTGCTTCAGCCAAACGACGTATCCTCAAGCTTTACTCAGATCAAGCAAGTCTTGTGTGACTGGCAGCCATCGCACACAGAGGGTCCTGTCGGTGTAGTCAGAACCAGAAAATGGGTCTTGCGTTAACTTCCAAATTCGCTAGTGTTTCCTGTCGTCTGTCTCCAGACTCCGTTGACCTTTCGGATAATACTGCGAGGTGCTGAGCGCTGCTGCAATGCGTTGCCCTTCTTCTTCCTCGTCCGCAATCGAAGTGGCTGGATCAATATTGAAGAGCAGGATGTCTGTCTGCACATGATTGTCATCAAGATACCCAAGTGCGTGCTCGAGATCGAGTGTTGGTCTGGCCCTCGGCTCCTCGGCGTGCTTGTCCAGATCGATGAAATGGCTGAACCGATCCTGGCAGATACTGAACAGCTCATGCTGCGGCGTGCCGGCTGCCTCCAGCATGACCGGGCTGACTTCGAGCTGCCATGCAATGTGCTGGTATGTCAGTAGCGCTGAGGCGCCTCGAAGCACGTGTACTTCCCACCCTTGCGTGTCGACTTTTACGTAGGTTACGTGAAGCGGGTCGATCGACATCCGCTGCACCCATTCGTCAAGTTGCCACGACGTAACTTCTATTCCACGATCATCCGTCGGGTCAGTCACCAACCGGTGGCCGCCGGCATATTTTGCATGTTGTAATCGGGCGGAGCCGGACGTAGACCCAATCGCGGCCAGGTCAGGCAGCACGAGTCCGCGCAAACCATTGTCAGCGATGTTTCGAACCAGCGCGGCGTAGTTTAGGGGGTCCGGCTCTGCGCAGTAAGCCCGAACGACATCGCCCAGGATTACTCGTGGAATTGACATTTGACCAGTATTCGCGCCAATGTCCAGCATTACGAGACCTTGCGAGAACTCACGCGTCTCTGTGATGTTCCGGTACGGAAAGCGGAGTTGCTTGGCAATGAAACGCTCCCGAGCCAGACCGGTGATCGACGACAGCACGGGCACCCACCAGATGAGACCCTGCAACGCGCTTTTGATGAGTTCAGGATTCGGTCGGGTAACGGCCGAAAGAGCATCACGGTAGCCAGCCGAACATTCCTGGAACCGTGCGTCTTCGCGTGCCGCGTCCGCGGCCGCCGCTCGCGCCTTAAGCGTACGTGTGCGTAGTGGTAATAACCCGCGTACGACGGCTGGGCTCAGCATTCGGCGCCGTCGGGCGCCGAGAACCCGCTTCGTTGACGCATGTTCGGTTTTTACTCGAGCACGGAATATCTTGGATGTTGTCTCCAGTTTTGTGACGCGGCGCTGAAGACGGCGCGTTTCTGGCCCTCGAGTCAAAGCGTCGAATAAACGATGCACAATCGCTCGGAGGACGGGAATGGGACCTCGCGATTTTGTTTCCGTTTGATGGCGATTCGGCATTATGAGGACTGAACGCCAGCCTCCTGGAGAGAAGCTTCGCCATTGTTAACGGACTCGAGCGCCTGCTCCACGAACGTAATCAGGTCGGGCGCGATGACCACGCGCTGAATATGATTTGTGCCGTCGTGCATCTGGGTGATCTTAGTGTTACCCAGACACTTTCCGACAGGGTGGTCTTAACAGCGCCCGTACCGACCGAACACGGGTACGGCGTCACGCATCACTTTTGTTAACGCATCGGTAGCGAAGATTTTAGTTGGCAGCAAGGAATATGGTTCCGCCGAAGGTAAAGAAGGTCACGATGAAAATCACGAAGGTGTAGCCCATCATCTGTCTGAGATGCAGGCCCGCAACGGCCAGCATGGGAATCGCCCAGAACGGCTGAATTAGATTGCTCCACTGGTCGCCGTATGCCACGCCCATGACAACCAAGGCCGGATCGGTCCCAAGGGTTTTGGCGGCTTCGATGAAGATCGGTCCTTGAACTGCCCACTGTCCGCCTCCGGACGGAACGAAGAAGTTTACGATGCCGCCAGCAATAAATGCCCAAAAAGGCAGAGATTGGGTGCTGGCGATCTCGGCGAACCAACCGGACAGTAGCGCGACTAGGCCCGTGCCCCCCATCATGCCCATGATGCCCGCGTAAAACGGATACTGAATGAACACTGGTGTGACCGCGGTTCCGGCATTTCTGACCAGGCGAATGTAGTGGACCGGGGAGCGCGCTAACGAAAGGCCGAGGCACAAAAAGGTCCAATTGACGATATTCAGGTTCAGGTCAACGCCTCGTGTCCAGAACCAATGTGCCAGATAGCCACCCAGTAGCAACGCAAGTGTTACCGACAAAGACCGGCTGTTATCCAAACGCTCGGCGACGGAACCGCCGGAGACCTGTTGCGGAGCACGAATCTCTGAAGCCCTGAGTTCTTTCACCGGCGCCTCGACTACCTCTTTTTCGTCCGGATGCATCAGGACGCAGGAAACTGTGATCACAAGCAGGCTGAAGAACGCGCCCAGAATATTCCAGCGGGCGAGCATGGTTTCTTGCACGGGAATCAGTCGGCCGATGGAATCCTCCATGGCGTTGCCTGGGGTGGCGACGAAAAGTGGCGCAGAGCCTGAGTACCCCATGTGCCAGATCGAGAAACCAGCGTAGGCGCAGGCAACCAGAAGCGGGTAATGGACACGGATACCGCGGTCGCTTGCCTGCAATGCGACTTGGCGGGCGATGATCGCGCCGGCAATCAAGCCGATGCCCCAGGACAACAGGCTGGCAATGCCGCTGATGATGGTGACGAGGATGTAGCACTGAACGGTGTTCCGAGGTCGTTTGGCCAGCCACGTAAGCAAATGACCCACAGTATCGGTTTGCGCGAGTGCGTGAGCGGTAATAAGGGTCACGGCGATTTGAGCCATGAACGCTAGTAGCAATGGGAGTCCGTCTCCCCAGCTCGTCAGCGCTAGCGTTGCGGAGGAGTCGGTTAGCAATACCGCAGCAACGAACGTGACCCCGGTCAGAGCGATCACGAAGACAAACGGATCCGGGTAATACCGCTCAACAAAGATGACGAAAGGTCTGGCGGTTCGCTTTAGTACGCCCATCGACTACATTCTAAATGCATCGACCGTGGGTCGACGATGCTCCGTTGTTCTGCTTCCTCACCGCCGTACTGCTTCGGAAACCAGACCCCGAATATCCCAGACTCCCGAAAAGCCTCTATGAACGGCCAGGGGTGATTGACTTCCCGATCGTACCTGGCAGTGTTCGGAGTGCCTGTCACCTGCATAAGATCGCACGCCTCTTCTTGGTAGTGGCGGTCCTTTTTACTTAGGAGCTGGTTCATTCTAGTTCTTTCATTCGTGTAGCTTCGAGTGCTTGTATCTGTGAGTGGCGTCTCGTTTTGCTCAAGTTGTCAGCCGCGGGGTGACGCGCTTTCCGTATGTCAACTTTAGAGGGGGGGAGACCGTGATCAGAGTCTAACCCGGCGCCGAATTAAGTGAGTTTCCTCCAAGATGAGCCTCGACGACCGAAGATGCTGGTTGTATGCGCAACGCTGGCCAAGAGGATGTGTCGTTCGCCAAATATGGACGTATCTTCCACCGCGACCTACTAGATGTCGGACTTAAAGTTCAGACCATTCGGTTCGTCGACAAGCACGTCTAGGAACGGCGGCTCGGACAGATCATTCGCGTAAGTGTCGAAGTTGGTAACACCGCTCTGACGCAGGATCGTTTCATCGAGGGCGTAATGGCCACTGTACGTTCGACTGGGCTGCGTCAGCATCCAGTGAGCTGCATCCGCCACGATCGTCGGCCGGCGTGATTTGCGATAGACCTCGTCACCGAGCAGCTTCGTCGCTGCAGTTGAGATCGTCGTGCGCGGCCAGAGCGCATTGGCGGCGATGCCAGCTTCCTTGAATTCCAGTGCCCAGCCCTTTATGCACAGTGACATGCAGTATTTCATCATGATCCACGGTAGGTGCTCCCCCCACCAATGCTCAGAAAAATCAAGCGGAGGTGAGATGGAGAGGATGTGTGGATTGTCGGCCTTGATCAAGTGGGGAAGGCAAGCTTTCCCCATAAGGAATGTGCCTCGCATGTTGATGTCTGCCATCAAGTCGAATTTCTTGGTGGAAACATCAAGTGTGTTCGCCAACGTGATTGCACTGGCGTTTAAGACAAGGGCGTCGATTCCTCCGAACGTGTCTACAGCGTGCTCGACTCCCATGAGAATCTGCTGTTCGTCGCGGACGTCGACCACGATGGCCAGACCCCGTCCGCCAGCTCGCTCGATTTCTTTCACGGCCGTATGGATAGTTCCAGGCAAGATCGGATGGGGCTGCGCAGTTTTGGCAGCTACAACGATGTTGGCGCCGTCGCGTGCAGCCCGCAGAGCAATCGCCAAACCGATTCCCCGGCTGGCTCCAGAGACAAAAATCGTTTTGTTCCGTAACGTAGACATCTCGATGCCTTTCTTGGAAGTCTTGGAAGCTGAGATCCATGGTGCCGTCAAAAAGCACAGGCGTGCGACTTAAAGAGAAGCGACTGAAGACATGCTCACCGACTGCGAAGGCGATAGAATTGACTCTCTGATGCAAAGTGTAATCTCGCATTGAAAGATTTGAAACATGAGAATGAAGAAGATGACGCGCTGGAAGATTGCGCTCATGGTGATTGTTATTGGAACGGCTCTAGTATCCATAGCCGGTTGTGCCTCTGGCACGCCGCCAGCCGCCGCGGTTCAGGAAGTTGATGTTCCGACGTTATCGTCACCAGACCTTTACGCCGGTTCTCCCTACCTCGGAGAACTCCGCGACTCGTTGGTCTACGGCGAGATCTGGGAGCGTTCGCAGTTGTCAAAACGCGATCGAAGCCTTATTACGATCGCGGTGCTCCAGGCGCTGGTGCGTGATGAGCTTGCGCTCCACATACCACGTGGACTGGACAACGGACTCAGCCCTGAAGAAATCTCCGAAATTATTTTGCACGTGACGTTTTACGCTGGATGGCCTGCGGGCGTTCAGGCGTCGCTGACGGCGGCTAAGGCGTTTAAGGAGCGGGGGGTATCACTCGGAGATCTTCCACGAGCGTCTTTGGGAGCTGTAGCGTCGACGCCGAGTGCGTTGAGCGCTGCCTATGCCGCGGTGCCGAGGCTCGGAGATTTGCGCAACGACTTGCTCTACGGCGACATTTGGGAACGTCCTCTTCTCTCGAAGCGCGACCGGAGCCTAATTACGGTTGCAGTTAATCAGGCGCTGTACGCGACCAACGAGCTACGGACGCATATCGGTCGAGCGCTTGACGAAAATGGCGTGACACCGCAAGAGATCTCCGACGTGATTCTCCACGTTACGTTTTATGCTGGCTGGCCAGCGGCGGTGAACGCCGGCCGACTGGCGACGGCGGCCTTCGATGCTCGCGGCGTCGATCTAAGTCAGTTGCAGTGAGAGATCCTGCTCAGTAGAACGACTTCTGAGATGTAGATCTTGCAACTTTCGGTGCCAGTCATTGTCGTATTGGCCGGTAGCATATTCCTCTTCAGGCACATGTTTGCCGGACTCGTCGCATCAAGTGTTGTGATATCTGGGAGGGGTGACGCTGACTGCCATCACGGACCGTCCCAATCAAAGCCGTAATAGGAGAACAGTCCGAGAGTTGGGATTCGATTCCGGGTTGACGTTTCCAGATAATTGGATGATCCAGATGGCAGCGAGTCACCGCAGTCGAAACTTCGAGTGAGTGAGAGGCTCGGATTTATGAAGTATGAGTTCTTGCTTAACGTCATCCTGATCGTGTCCGTCGTCCTGGCCGGTGTGGGATGCCAGCGGTCGCCTGAGGGGGACGTGGATCCTCAGATGTTTCAGGCTTCGCTGACACGTGTTCCTACGTTCCGAGTCGATTCCAGCTGGCCTCAGTTGCCAGCGCAGTGGAGATTGGGGGAGGTGTCGAGCATTGCCGTTGACGCGCAGGACAATGCCTGGTTCTTGCACCGTCCGTGGACACTTCCGCCGGACCAAGTAGACATGGCCGCGCCGCATGTGGTGGGTTTCGACAGGAATGGAGATTTTATCGATGCCTGGGGAGGGCCCGGTGACGGCTACGAGTGGCCGCAACGGGAGCATGGACTCCAGATCGACCACCAGGGGTTCGTCTGGATTGGGGGGCACAATTGTCCAACCCTTAATGAGCCAGGCCTGGAGCCAATCGCGGACGATCAGCTGCTGAAATTTACTCTTGACGGCGAGTTCGTCATGCAGATTGGGCGGAGCAATGCCAGTGGGGGAAATACGGACACGGTTAATCTGCACGAGCCGGCAGATGCCGTCGTTTACGCTCTGACCAACGAGTTGTTTGTCGCGGACGGGTACGGGAACCACCGCGTGGCTGTGTTTGACGCTGACACGGGCGCTTTCAAGCGCATGTGGGGTGCGTTCGGGAATGTGCCAGAGGATGATGACCGCTGCCCGTACCTTTTCCTTGAGTCGGTACCTGATGGGCCTGGGTCGCAGCAATTCGGTATTGTACATGCCGTCCGCGTGTCAGATGATGGGATGGTTTACGTGGCCGATCGCGAGAACAGGCGAGTGCAGGTGTTCACCGTGGATGGTGAGTACGTCGACCAGGTTGTGTGGAGAGACGTGCCGTTCGCGAGAAACCTCGCGTTGTCCTCTGATGAGGAGCAGCGATTCCTCTACGTCGGAGGAGGCAACGGGATTATGGTGTTGGATCGTCATGGTCTCGATGTATTGACCACGATAGAAACAACGCTCGGGACTGGTCATCATATTCAGACTGATTCGCAAGGTAATCTGTATATCGCCGCCACCGGAGCTGGATTTCAACGCCTTATCTATACTGGCCTGTCATCTCTGCCGTTCGAGTAGTCGTGATCGAATAGCCAGTCAGGTTAAGGCAGTTGAGGCCGTAAGGCGCAGCTGCAGTGAGGGAAGTATTCAATGGCATTTACGCGTATTGATGTAGCCCAGGCGCAGGAGCTGATTGAGAAGCGTAACGCTATCGTTGTGGACGTGAGGGATCCTGCTTCATACCAGGCGGGGCATATCCCTGGTGCAGAGACGGTAGATCAGGACAATGTTCAGACATTCGTCCAGGCGGCCGACCGTTCCCGTCCTTTAATCGTGTGTTGCTATCACGGAAACCTGAGTCAGGGCGCGGCCGATTACTTCAACCAGAACGGATTCGCTGAGACCTACAGTCTGGATGGCGGGTTTACAGCGTGGCAGACGACACTCAGCCGGTGAACAGACCCTGCCACACCAAGGTTAAGTGCTGTTTCAAGGTCCGCGTTCGTGATCGGAGCCCAGGACGCGTCGAAGGAGAGTCCCGGGGTGTGGGTTCGAGAGTGACGCACACAACAGTGTGATAAGTCCGATGAGGGCGGCTACAAGCCGAAACTGAAGCGCGCTGCGCGCGCCCTTGAACGGTCCAGCCCACCAAACGCGCAGCGAGCTAGGGTACGATTCCTCCGTGATGGTCGCGCGTTCCCGATCGATTCGGTGGGTGTCGGCCACATTTGGATGCGCGACGATGGCTGCGATGTGCCGCCGTCGCGGTGATTGCAACTCGTAGTGCCCTATGTTCTCGTTTTCGAGGTACTCCTCGACGTAGAGGTTACGTTCTGCCTCTCGACGAGCCTCTTCCGAAAGATCATCCTGCCACCGAATGTTGACGATGGGGGCCGGTCTCTCGAATAGTGCCCACGCCGTACAGAGGATAATGAGCAGGCACTGACCTGCCACAGAAATTCTTCGCAGGTGCTGGGTAGCGAGCCTCATCGCGGTATCTCCAGCCGGGCAAAGACTCCGTTCCCAACGGTCGTCCAAAGAAGTACATGCAAGCCAGAGAGCAGGAGGAGAGCGCTCATCGATGTTCGGCGGGAGCATGCCACTACCCAGCAGGCGGCAAATACCCCAGGGAAGATAGATAGCAGGAGATCAAGATTGAATGGCGCACTCGTCGGCCACCATCGGACGACGAAGAACAAACCGGGGAGCGCATAGAGTGCCGCCGGAACGAGCGCTCCTCGTCGGGATTGGAGTAACGCGAGCGCCAGGAGTGGAACCCCAGATAAGGCGCTGAACAGGCCAAATTCTCCGAACCCGACTTGCGAGAACAACGGAGTGGCAAGTTTGTTTTCAAAGACGATCGATTCGAGGAAAGGTCGGTGGCCGAGCTCTCGTTCCCAGACAAGGGAGAGTCTTCCGAGCGTAACGTAGAAAAAAACCCATCCGAGATACATGGCGATTCCCGCCGACGTGAAAGTTAGCGCACGTACGCCTCGACGAAGCGCGTTGCCTGGCTTGCTGAGTGTGGCCAGTGTGCCACTGGCAAGGCTCAGCAGGCCGAACCCATGCAATGCTGTGTGCAGCCCCTGCAGAAACCCCGCGACTAATGCAGCGGCGTGGGCTGGTACGGGCATCCGACGTCTGGACAGCGCCAGCAAGGGCACGACACCTACAGCGATACTGAGATATCCGAGATCCCAGTATCCGAAGAAGAGCAGGCACAGCGGCGTGGCCATCGCCAACCCTACGTAGCGACAACTCTGGCGAGACCACTTGTGCCATGCCGCGGCGATACCGAGTTCGAGCAGGAACAACAGGCCAGCCAATGTGGATAGTGTGTTGTAGGCGCGCGCGGGCGACGTCTCGTTTTGGCCGTAGGCACCGTCGAGTGCTGTTATCGCTACATCGGCGAGGTGCGAATGAAAGAGCACGTCACCTCGATCGACGCGGAAGCGGTCATCGAACTGACCACGGGAGCGACCGGCGTCGCTGCCGCTTGGCATCAAGCTTTCCCCAGGGTCTGCTGGAGGGTCAAATTGCTGTGGCAGCGGCACGGCGACGAACGAGAGGGCAGCGATCATAAGCACACACAGAACGACGAGCCGCCGCCGGCGGCGTGGAGCGGACGTGGCGCGCAGCACGAGCAAAGCAAGACCGATGACGATGGCCGATTGGATGCGGGGAGCGTGGAGCGTGACTTGTTCCTGCCAGAAGATACTGGCAGCTGTAATCCAGCCGGCGCCGTGAAAGATCACCGTTACGCTCGTGATACCAATGAGTAGGGACTGCAGAGACCGACTCGCATTCCATCGGCTTGCGATCACGACGTCATCACCAAACCCGCTACGACAAACCACCCAAACCACTGCACTCGCGCGGGGAGCTCGGAGAGCGATCTGGAAGCGCCGGGTAGTGGCATCAGACTCGCGAGGCATAACACCCCGGCAAATTGCAGCCATGCTTGGGTCTCGGTACCTGCCAGGGACCACTGTCCGGCCAGGAACCAGACGAGCACAATCAGCGCGGGACCGATGAAGAGGAAACGACTGATCGCGGTCATTTTTTTGTTAGAGCTTTCTTACTAAGCTCATCGCTCCAAGTCTGCCGATTCCTTCAGCCTCTAGAGTCAGACAAGAGTAGTCGAATTCGGGTTGTTGCCGTAACGCTCACGCTGCATCCGCGCTTTGTACAGGGCGATGAGTGGAACCTGACCTGTGATACAGCGATTCCGCAGAGCAGGTACCGAGGGCGGGCGTCACGGTGTCACGTCCACCCGGGCAAAGACGGCGTTGCCGACGGTTGTCCACAAGAGCACGTGCAAGCCCATGAGTACGAAGAAGGCGCCTTTCGATGATCGATGGGAGGATGCCAACACCCAAAACGCAGCAAAGAGTCCAGGGAACACCGACAGCATAAGATCGAGGTTGAAGGGCGCGCTCGGTGGCCACCATTGCACCAGAAAAATTAATCCTGGGAGAGCATAAAGGGCAGCCGGAACGAGTCCTCCTCGACGGGACTGGAGCAGTGCAAATGCCAGAAGCGGCACACCAGACAAGGCGCTCAAGAGACCGAATTCACCGAATCCGGACTGCGAAAACAACGGAGTGGCGATTTTGTTGTCGAAGACGATCGACTCGAAGAAGGGCCGGTAGCCGAGTTGTCGCTCCCATTCGATAGAAAGTCTCCCGATTGTCACGTAGAAGAAAATCCATCCGACATATAGAGCGACTCCCGCCGACGTGAATGTTGCTGCGCGTAATCCTCGACGAAGTACGTCGCCTGGTCTACTGAGCGTCGCTAGAGCGCCTCCGGCGAGACCAATCAGGCCAAACCCATGCAACGCTGCGTGCAGACCTTGTAGCAGTCCAGCGACCAGTGCCGCAGCGTGGGTCGGTACGGGTATCCGACCTCTGGCCAAGGCCAGTAGGGGCACGACACCGACAGCAATGCTGAGATAGCCGAGATCCCAGTACCCGAAATAAAGTAAGCATAGCGGTGCGGCGAGTGCGAGCCCGACGTACCGACACACCTGGCGCGACCACCTGTGCCACGCCGCGGCGACGGCCAGTTCGAGCAGGAATAATAAACCAGCCAATCTGGAGAGGGTGTTGTAGGCGCGTGCCGGTGATGTCTCAGATCGACCGAAGGCGCTGTCCAGTGTTGTCATCGCGACGTCCGAGAGATGTGAGTGGAAGAGGACGTCGCCTCGGTCTACGCGGAAGCGGTTTTCAAACTGGGCACGAGAGCTACCGGTGTCGTTGCCGCCAGGCATCAAACCTTCCCCGGCAAAGTACTTTGGCAGGGGCACGGCTACGAACGACACGGCAGTAACCATGAGCACGCACAGCACGATGAGGCGCCGCTTGCGGCGTGGAGCCGATGCGGAGCGTAGTACCAGCAACGCAAGGGCGATAACGATAGCTGATTGGATTTGGGGGGGATGGAGCGTGACGTGCTCCTGCCACAGGACGGTCGCGGCGGTAATCCATCCGACGCCGTGGAAGATCACCATCGCGCTCGTGACACCGATGAGCAGCCACTGTAGAAACCGACTCGCGTTCCACTGTCCGGCGATCACGATGCCACCACCAGACCCGCTCCGACGATCCGTCCCCACCGGCGTACACGCGTCCGAAGGTCGAACGTTAATCGCGGCTTTCGGTGACACGGCTTACTGCGCGTTTGGGACCGGTGTGAAACGTTGCACGCGCCGGCCCGTGCCCGACTCGGCCACGTAGAGGTTGCCCTGCGAGTCGATGGCCAGGCCGTGTGCGACCGTGAAGTTACCCAACTGATGCCCGGGACGTCCGAAGGACGAGAGGATCTCGCCACTGGCATGATCAAGCACGTGGACCTGTTCGTGGCGGCCGTCGAGGACGTAGAGATAGCGCTCATCCTCGTCGCGTGAGAACGCCACAGCCCAGACGGTCCCTCGGGTGTCCGGCAGGGACGCGTTGCCTGTCTTGACCCAGATGTTGCGGACGAAGTTGCCCTGCTTGTCGAAGACCTGGATGCGAAGTCCCTCGCGATCGCAGACGTAGACGAGGCCTGCATTGCTGATCGCGACGCAGTGCAGCGCATACGTAAAGGCGCCACCGGCACCGGCGCGAGTCTCTTCGAGTGTCGCCTGGCGGCCCCATTGGCGCAGGAATCGGCCGTCCTTGTCGAAGACGGCGATCCGTTTGTTGCCGTAACCGTCCGCGATGTAGGCGTCGCCGTTATCGGAATCGACAGCGACGCCCGCAGGGAAGAAGAACCGGTCGTGTCCAGCATTTACGGGTTCACGGTTGATCGAGTTGTCGGCCCCTCGGATCGCTGTGCCGTCGAACGTGTCGAGGACGCCCTTGGTGCCGATCTGGAAGAGGAACTCGCCTTCGTGGTTGTATTTCTGGGCGATACCGTCGTTGTTCCCCACGACCCAGATGTTGTCGTCGGCATCGAATGCGCAACCGTGGATGCTGTCGGGTACGCCAGTAGAGTCGCCCCAAGAGTTGACGAGATTTCCGGCTGTATCGAATAGTAGGATCGAAGCGGCCGGCATCGAGGTCTCTGCTTCCTCGTCGGTAATATTTTGCCGGTCGAGAATTGCGATGTGATCATGGGAATCTATACAGGGGTGACCGAGCGTAGCGTTGATCCAGCCTGTTGGCAGAGGGCCTGGCCAGGTGGGATCAACCTTGAACCGTGGTCGCTCTTGTGCTGCCAGAGACAGTGAGAGACTCAGTCCACATAGCAACAACGCGACAATCGTTCGGCGCATACTTAACCCTCAGAAAAGTGCCTTGGCTACGAATTCGTCGGACCTATGGGCAAAGTTTGTAAGCCCATTTCTGACTTTCCGCGGCCGTGGGCTCAATTGCCGAGGCGGTAATCTTAATACAGCGGATCAGTAAACGTACTGTAGTGTCGATGGACGGGCGAAGGACGACTGCTGACGATGAGGTTTCACGTGCACAGTGCCGGAGACTATACTGCCGGCACCTCCGAAGCAGACGCCCGAAGGCTATCGGAAAGAATACGATGATGCTGAGTCTATTCAGGCCGTGCCGGTGAGCGCCAACCCGCCCATTCGCTCGGGGTCGATCCGATCGGTCGCGTTCGCGAGCTTCATCGGTACCACGATCGAGTGGTACGACTTTTTCCTCTACGGTACGGCCTCTGCGCTCGTCTTCAACCAGTTGTTTTTTCCGACGTTCGATCCACTCACTGGCACCCTGGCGTCATTTGGGACCTACGCTGTCGGGTTCATGGCGCGTCCGATTGGGGGGATTGTCATCGGTCACTATGGCGATCGGATCGGCCGAAAGTCGATGCTGGTGCTGACTCTCATGATCATGGGAGTTGCGACGTTCATGATTGGCCTGCTGCCAACCTACGAGACGCTCGGTCCCTGGGCGGCGGTGTTGTTAGTCATCTTACGCCTCGCTCAGGGCTTCGGGGTTGGGGGCGAGTGGGGTGGCGCGGTCCTGATGGCGATCGAGCATGCGCCGCCCAATCGGCGCGGCTTTTACGGGAGCTGGCCACAGATCGGCGTGGCGGCAGGCATGCTGTCTTCGACGGGAGCCTTCTATCTCTTCGCCGGGTTGCCAGCCGAAGACTTTCTAGCCTGGGGCTGGCGAGTGCCATTCCTGTTCAGCATCGCGCTCGTGGTCGTCGGGATGGTCATCAGATTAAGGATTCTCGAGACGCCGGCGTTTGTCCGAATGAAAGAGACTGCCGTCAAGTCGCCGCTGCCAATTCTGGAGGTTCTTCGAAAGTATCCGAAGGAGGTGCTGATCGCGATGGGCGCACGGGTTGCGGAAAATGGTTCATTTTACGTCTACACCGTATTTGTATATGTGTACGCTACTCAGCAGGCCAACATCGACCGGTCGACCATCCTTATCGGAATTCTGATCGCTTCTGCCTGTCAAATGGTAGCGATTCCGTTTTTCGGCGCACTGTCAGATCGTGTTGGGCGGCGTCCCGTGTACCTCTTCGGCGCGATCATGACGGCGCTGTTTGCGTTCCCGTTTTTCTGGATGCTCGACACGGGTTCCACGCCAATTGTTTGGTTGGCTCTCGTTATAGCTGTCGCGCTTGGGCACTCGGCGATGTACGGGCCGCAGGCCGCTCTGCTGGCCGAGTTGTTCGGGACGCGTGTTCGATACACGGGTGCGTCACTCGGCTCACAACTCGCGTCGGTTTTGGCTGGGGGGCTGTCGCCGTTCATCGCAACAGCGTTGCTTCGCGACTACGGTGGCGCGGCGGTGGCCGGCTATTTAATTGCGATGGCAGCGATCACGATCGTGGCGGTAGCACTTGCGACGGAGACCGCGCGTCACGATATCAATAACTGACGGTAATACGTTCTTTGCAAGGCGAGGTGATCTGTTTTTAGCAGTGCAAAGAAATTATGCGTCCTTGTACTCTTTCTCGATAACGCCCAGGCTTAGATCGGCATCCATGAGCGTGGACCGGCAGTAATCCTCGTGGCCCGCTGTGACGTAAAACATGGCTCCGTAGCGCGCTGAGCCGAGGAGCGTGTAGCCGAACAGCTCTACCTGTACTTCGTAATCGACGCCCCGACGCGTGAGTAGTTCCTCGACACGTTGCGCCTCGCGCAGTGTTTGGGCGATGAAAATGGGAACCATATCCCTGTCTGGAAATATTTCAGAATCGATTTGTGGCACAGGATGGAGTCTAAAGTGACATGAGGTAATTGTCGATTGGGCAACTTCCTCCTTGAGCCTGCAATCGTAAGAGCATCGGCGTTGGAAGGATAAGTTAGGACTGTTCCTATGTTACAAATCGTGTTGTAGCTTGCTACGGCCTTGGTGGGTTCAAAAAGGAGGTCTCTGGTGAGGGGCAGATTCGTGGGTTTGATCGTCTGGTTGGCGGTGGTCTGCACATTCACACCGATGTCGGTATTTGGCCAAGCCTCGGCGACGACGCCGTACAGCTCTCCACGCACACAAGATGGGCATCCGGATCTACAGGGAGTGTGGCAGGTGCTTAATACGGCCGCGTGGGATCTCGAAGATCACGGTGCGAGCCTCGGCGTGCCCGCCGGACGTGGTGTAGTGGAAGGGGATGGGATTCCTTATCAAGTGGAGGCTCTTACGCAAAAGCAGAGGAATTTCGAGGCTCGGTCGACACTCGATCCAGAGACAAAGTGTTACCTCCCAGGAGTTCCCCGTATTACTTACATGCCGTACCCATTTCAGATCGTGCAGCAGGCCGACAAGATTTCCATTTTGTACGAGTATCAGCACGCTGTTCGTTACATCTACATGAATGGGAACCCGCATCCCGATGGGCCGATTGAGTGGTGGATGGGGGATTCGCGCGGACACTGGGAAGGCGACACACTCGTTGTCGATGTGATCCATTTCAACGATTTAACTTGGTTTGATCGGGCCGGAAATTTTCACAGCAATGCTCTACACGTGATCGAGCGCTATACGCCGACGGGTCCGGATCATCTGCTTTATGAGGTCACGATTGAGGACCCGCAGGTGTTTACAGAGCCTTGGACGATTAGTATGCCGATTTACAGGCGTCAGGAAACCCACAGCGAGCTGTTCGAATACCAGTGCCATGCGTACCTCCTCGAACAGGAGTGGGACAATCCTGAGTCAACCTTTTTCGAACCATCCTGAATAGGTGCATGAGGAAGCGGAGGTGTGACGTGATTTGCCGACTACCTGTTGCCGCGACGGTTTTGATAGTCGTACTGTTGGCGCCAGGACCTGCCGCGGGGCAGGCGTTTTGGCCGGAGGATACGCCGAAGCTTCCGATGGCTAAGAGCTGGCTCGCCGAAAAAGTGCAGCTCCCACCCTACACGCCGCCGCAGACACCGGAAGGGGTACCCGATATTCAGGGGTTCTGGAATGGTGCGAGTGGTGACGGCACCAGCTTTCTTGAGGACCATGGATATATAGACCCGACGACGCCGGCCCAGGAGAGCTTCGTTTCGGATCCGCCAGATGGGCAAGTTCCCTACACGTCGTGGGCACTTGCTAAACGGAACGAGATTCTTGCAGGTTTAAACAGAGGATGGCCCGGCGAGTCCGGTGGACCTCTTTACGCGCCTCCTGGAGGATTCTGTCTCTATGCCGTTCCGGGTATCTCGTTTGACCCTCAGGAGATTGTCCAGAAGCCTGGCTACGTGATCATGCTCAATGATGAGGGCTACCGTGTCATCCCGACCGACGGGCGTGACTCTATCAACCAGAACGTGAAGTTCTGGTATGGGAACTCGCGAGGTTACTGGGAAGGCAATACGCTGGTGGTCGAGGTGACTAGTCTCAACGGCGGAGCCTGGTTTGACAGTACCGGCCAGTTCTACAGCGAGAACACCCGGGCGGTAGAGCGCTGGACGTTGGTTGACGCGGATACGATCGACTATGAGGTGACGCTTGAGGATCCGACGATCTACACCAGGCCTTGGAAGATGAATTTCCCAAAAAGGCGAGCCGGGACGGGTCCGCGTGGACCGCGGGGCAGCACTGCGGTGCGTCGCGCATTGTCAACCTTGCCGCCCGTGGATGACCCGTACGCAAATGAGCATTGGGAGACGGCGTGTTACGAAGGAAACGCCGGGACCGTGGAGGGTATGCGGTCGATCGGTTTCCAGTGGTTCAGAGGGGTAACGCCTCCGAACTGATAAGACATGGGTGCCGGTGACTTTGGTCATTGTTCGTCCGCGAAAAACTCTGGCCACCTGCTACGTACGTAGTTCTGGAATTTCTCAGAGACACCTTCATTGCTCAGCTGCTGATTTGAGAGTGGTAATTCAATCCCGACGCCGAATTGCCTATCATCGGTAGAATTGTGTCGGAGGGCGCTCAAATATTCGAACCCACGGAAGGAGAACTCCAATGAAACGAATGCTTTTATTCCTTTGCATCGTGCCGGCCGTTTTGATGCTTGCCGCTTGTAGTCCTGCGGCGGAGCCGGAGGTGGAGGATTCGGCGGCTGCCCCAGCCGAGCCGGAGGGTCCAACTCGAAGGATTGTCAACATTACGGGAGATTTGTACTGGGCGCAGAATAATAACCATCACACAGTGTTTTTGGTTACCGACGAAGGCATCATCATGTCGGATCCGATTAATCGTGACTTCGCGATATGGCTCAGGGGTGAACTGGAAACGCGTTTCGATCAGCCCGTACGCTACGTGCTGTACAGCCATCACCATTGGGACCATGCCTCTGGTGGAGGGGTCTTTGAGGACACCGCGGAGTTTGTCGGCCACGAAAATATGATTCAGGCGTTGGCCGCGCCTGGCGACATGGGGCTCCCAGCCGGGGTTGCTGATCAGGACGCCAACGGCAATGGTGAGATTGAACCGGCCGAGGCGATGGGTAACATGGCGAATAATTTCGCGCTATTCGACTTCAATGAAGATGGAATGTTGAGTGGCGGCGAAATTTCCCGTGGGCCTGTCAACGACGTGCATCCGCCAACAGTGACCTACGCAGAGGACAGGTACGCGGTCGAGCTAGGCGGGAAGCGCGTCGAGATGATTCATCCGGGTCCGGCCCATTCGGCCGACATGTCGGTGGTGTATTTTCCGGTAGAGAGCGCCGTATTTGTTGTGGATTGGATCAGTCTGGGACGAGTGCCATTTCAAACGTTAAATGGCTACGACCACGAGGTCTGGACGAGCCAGATGAGAGAGATCGAGGCAATGGGCGCCGAGCATGTGCTCCCATCCCACGGCATTGCTGGGGGTACGGCGGATGTGGCTGAGCATCGCCAGTACCTGGAGGAACTCCATGACGCCGTAGCTGAGGGTATCGCGGCTGGCGCGTCACTGGAGGAGTTGCAGGCGTCTGTCACGATGGACGCCTATTCGGAGTGGTTAAATTTTGAGCAGTGGCGCGCGTTGAACGTGGAGGGGATGCACAATTTCCTGACGCAGTAAGCGAGGCGGATCGTTCGAGTCCTGGTCAGGTGGCGGTGAAATGCCGCCTGGCCAGGAAACACCCGGCGACAGCGGGCACCGCAGTGAGGAGGTGCGCGACCTCTGCAAACATGTTAGGCGCAGCGAGTTCAGTCATGAATGGCACTCCTATCCAGAACGGAGCATAGAACCCGAACATGAGAATCAGCATGACCCACCACATTGTGGGGCTGCGGAAGCGTGGCGCTGCAAACAGGATCACGAGGATGGCGGCAATGGCGCCAAGGTCCCCGAAGCCCTCGCGGAAGAAGTGGTGCCAGCTGTGCGTCGAACCATAGACTCCGTCGGGGTCGAGCATGCGCGATGCCTCGTCGCCGACGTGCACAAAGGTTGCGCCGATGGGCACAGCCGCCACGAGAAATCCTAAGATCACTAGCCCACGCGCGGTCCACAGGTTTGAGAGCAGCGTCATAGCTGGTAATGTTCCTCCACGATACGCTTTGGTTCAAATATAGATTCTTGTGACTTTACACGCTTGGCCGTCCGAGCTAGCGGCTGGAGCCTCATCCTAGAAAAGGGGTCTCGACACATGGCGCGAATCAAGGACGAAGCTCTTGCGTATGCCCTTCTGCGTTTGACGCTGGGAGTGAATATCGCTGGCCATGGTTTCAACCGGATCACCGGAGGCATCGAGGTGTTCTTGTCGCAACAGTTACCAGGGTTTGAAGGCACTCTGCTTCCTCTATGGGTTGCGAGAGCGTTCCTGCCGGTACTGCCGTTTGCGGAGTTGGTAATTGGTCTTTTGATAATTGTCGGGTTGTTCAGTCGACCAGCGTTAGCCGCCGGTGCGCTAATGATCACGTGCCTGACGTTCGGTGGGGCGATGCAGGGTCAGTGGGGTTGGCTCGGTCTACATTTGTCATATGCGTTGGTTTATTTCGTCCTCATGTTTACGAGACGGCATAACACGCTGTCGCTCGATACGTGGCTTCGTAGTGAAGATGGTCAGTGACACCGCAACGGGCGACTCTTCAAATCGTTTCGCATAGGAGGTGGCGGTGACGGAGTCTTTCGATTCACCGCGCCCCTGATTTACCATCGTCGGATTAAGGGCGGTTGACTTGAGGGTTGTTGTACGGCCGCCGTATCGAGGCCGGCGCAGGATCCTCGTCCTAACGTTCCGCGAGAGGATCTCCAGACCTCTTCACAACAAATATTCAGTCGATATCAGTCTTCGACCCCCACATTCTGCGAGGTAAGTCCAAATTCATGAGCAGAGAGCTTAGGCTCATCGCCAATCTTGGTTCGGAGGAGGCTGGCGCTGGCAGGATGGCGGTTGCTCGACCGGGAAGCGAGGTCGCCATGGTCGCTGAGCTGTGGCGCGGTCTCTTCAACCCACCTGCTTTCCCGTGGCTTAGGGAGATCGAGGCGGCTGCGTGGCTGAACGACGACGCGGCCGAACGCGCGGCGGGAGCGCGTACGTTGTTCGGTGCGAGTGCGGGAACGGTTCGACGTGTGCACGACAAAGCGTGGGCGATCTCGGTGGCGAAGAAAGAGAAGCTAGAAGCACGGGTGTTTCATGGATTGCCAATCCCGCTCGCGCCTGAGGAGTTGCGAGGATCGGGTGCAGCCGCTCGCGTGTCCGAAGTGCTTGCTGGTTGGCCTCCGTGGGCACGAGCGCGCTTTACACTGAAACCACGGCTAGGTACCAGCGGCCGGGGTCGCGTGTCTGGAGTGGATGGTCTGGTGAATGAGGCAATGCAGAGGGCGTTCGAGCGTCTCGCTACACACGGGGGCGCAGTGCTTGAGCCCTGGCTGGACCGTGTGGCTGACGCGTCGGCGCAGATCTACGTTGGCAAGGACGGTGCGGTGAAGGTACTTGGTACCCTTAGTATTGTTACCACGGGGTCTGGTCAGCCAAGAGGTCACCGAGGCGAGTGTGACTTTCATGGCGACGTATCGAGTGGGATCGACGAGGACGAAGCGCTCCGTGCGGTCGCGGATCTTGTGGGAGCTCATGCGGCTGGCGCAGGTTATTACGGTCCCTGTGGCATTGATGGCTTCGCGTATCGGTCGCCAGAGGATGGTGGTCGGAGTTTCCGCTCACTCGTCGAGTTCAACGCGCGCTTCACGGCCGGAACCGTCGCTCTTGGGCACATCGCCCTGAACATGGGTGGCGTGAGGACGTCGCTTAGGCTCGAACGTAATGAGCTTTGTCATTTTTACGTCGGGCGTTGCGGTTTAGGACCAGCGTTGGCTTCGAAAGGGGGGGTAGTGAGGGTGCCCTTACTGAGCGAGAGCGGTCTTTCTGCCGACACGCCGGTGCTCTTAGTGGCGCGTGAGCGGGTGATGATTGATGAGTGGCTCCGTCTTTCGCAGAAATCGGTATGACTGTGACGGTCCGTACTGTGTGGCAGCTTGACCGGTAACGGATGATTACTCAGTGAGCGACAAGCGCAACACGCGCATCGTTTATTCCACGGGTACCGGCGGTACCTGTCCGGGCTGTGGCTGGCCGCAACGTGATTGTAAGTGCAGTAGTCAGCGAGCGGCCAACGAGCCCATCCCGGCGCGTATTGTCGCGAAGCTGCGGATGGAAAAAAAGGGCAGGGGCGGCAAGACGGTGACGGTGGTCTACGGCCTTCCCCAAAATGAAATTTTCTTAAAGGCCTTTTGCAGCGAATTGAAGCGCACGTGCGGGACGGGAGGGGCAGTCCTTGGCGGTAGTGTTGAGTTGCAGGGGGAGCTCCGCGAGCGTGTGCGAGATGTCCTAATTAAGAAGGGCTACATCGTCAAGGGCTAATCTTGAAATCGATTTGACACGTGTAGAATCGAGGCGTTGGCATCTTTCGATGCCAATGAATGATGGGACTAACCTTAGGCGGTACGAAGTCGTGACCGTGCGTGGGAGCAGGAGAAGGAGTTGTCTATCAGGCGCGTGACTGCGTGAATGCCAGGATGTCTACGCAGGAATCATCGAGCCGTGATAAGACTTAGGCGCTTTTCTAAAGGAGCTATTGAGTGTCTGTCGCTGAAACCCTGTTCCATATCGATCCGCCGCTCGCCATCCTGACCTTGAACCGTCCGAAGGCGCGCAACGCCATGACTTGGGGCATGTATCAGGCGCTGCTGTCGGCTTGCGAGGTAGTTGATCGCGATGAGGCCGTGCATGTGTTCGTGCTTCGCGGTGCCGGAGGGAGAGCCTTTTCGGCAGGCACTGACATTTCGCAGTTTCAGGAATTTAAGGAGCCTGAGGACAGCCTCCGGTACGAGCAGCGCGTCGGTGAAGTGCTCGACGCGCTGGCTGGTGTGGCCAAGCCAACCATTGCCCAGGTTGAAGGCGTGGCGGCTGGGGCCGGCTGTGGCATCGCGCTCGCGTGCGACTTGCGTGTTGCTACCCCAGAGTCAACGTTTGGTATTCCAGTCGCGCGTACGCTCGGGAACTGCGTACCGGCCGGCGCGTACTGTCGGATGGTAGATCTCGTTGGTGCAGGTCGAGCAGCGGACATTTTGCTAACCGGACGCCTGGTGGAGGCGGCCGAGGGCCAGGCGATCGGAATGGTGACTCGGATCGCTCCTTCCGGTGTGATCGACGAAACAGTCCGAGAGCTCGCGTTCATAATCGCGGCCAATGCGCCGTTGACCGTGCGTGGCATCAAGGAGATGGGACGTCGTCTGGCACGGCGGCGTCTCACTGGCGCCGATGTACGGGACGTTATGCAGACGTGCTATACCAGTGCTGATTTTCGTGAAGGCGTGGCGGCGTTCCTCGCCAAGCGACAGCCCCGATGGACGGGGCGCTAACATTGATGCTGCGGAGTATCGGAGCCATGTATTGATTACTGAAAGCACGCTCGCGGCCATTGCTGGTCTGGTTGGCGTCATTGCCCTGCTGTTTCTTGCCATCACTCGCTTTAAGTGGCATGTGTTTCTCGCGTTACTTGTGCCGATTTTGCTGCTGGGTTTGATGCCTGGTTTTGAGCAAGACGTATTTATTGATGCGTTTGAGGTGGGATTTGGGCGCACGATCCAGGGCATCGCAGTTGTCATCGTGCTCGGCTCGATACTGGCCGAGGCTCTCAAGCACACGGGCGGTGTCGAGCGGATCACGCTATCGATGATTCGTGTTGTGGGCGCCAAACACATGCCGCTGGCATTAACACTTAGTGGCTTCGTGATCGGTCTCGCCATTTTCTCTGACGTCGGATATGTGATTCTCAATCCGCTAGTGCATTCAGCCGCGATAAAAAGCGGGACGAACATGGCCGTTATGGCGACGGGTCTCGTAGGAGCGATGCAGCTTACCCATGCGATTGTGCCGCCCACGCCTGGTCCGCTCGCCGCCGTTGCGATCGTTGAAGCCGATCTGGGTGTTGTGATTCTGTGGGGTAGCCTTATCACGCTCATTGCGTCGGTGGCGGGATGGGCTTTCGCGCAGGTGGTTGGACCTAGTGTGACTTCGCCGCCGTCTGCCGAATTCGTCGGGCAGTCATTCGTCGAACAGGGCCGCGAGTCTGAAATGCCCACGACATGGCGTGCCTACGCGCCGGTGCTTATACCGCTTGCGTTGATCGCTGGGCAGAGTGTCGGGGCGTTTGCGCTGCCGCCCGAGCATGTCGTCAATACGGTGATGCTCTACCTCGGTTGGCCGGTGGTGGCGCTCGGCATCGGCGTACTGCTGGCCTATCGAAACACCAATAAGACGCACGCAGAGGCGCGGACGGGCGAATGGGTTGAGGCGGGTCTTCGCACGTCAGCCATGATTATCATGGTGACGGGTCTGGGTGGTGCCTTGAGCCAGATTCTCCGCGGGACTCCGGCGGTGGATGCTGTGGCGGACGCGGTGATCTACACGGGTTTATCGCCGATTTTTCTGCCGTTTGTGCTTGGTATCGCCGGGAACATGATTACCGGTTCGACCACGGTAGGCGTGATTACTGCGGCGTCGGTGGCTGCACCGATGATGGCCACGCTACAGCTCAGCCCAGAGGCGACGATGCTCGCCGGTGCATCTGGTTCGATGATCGTGAAATATGTGAACTCGAGTTATTTCTGGGTATGCACGTCACTGTCGCGGATGTCGTTGAAGGCTGCGCTGATTTCCTTTGGTGGTGTGACGTTCGTTAACGGGGTCGTGGCGATGGCAGCGGTGTACTCGCTGTGGGCGTTCGGCGTGATTTGACGATGATGCCGCTAGCGTGTGAGCTGTCCTACCAGCGCGGGTGTTAGGGCGGCACAGTTCTTTGATTCCGTCGGTCGCTGAACCGCTGTCTGTGAGATTGAACGCAGCGCTGACGTCTTCACCGGTGATGGACGTAGGCGACCCGCAGAAGGGTCTGGCCGCGTGAGGTTCCTAGTAAACCAGCGCTTGTACCGGATGCCGGTATGATGTTTCGATGCCTAAGCCTCTGCGCGTCGCTTTTTTGGGCTGCGGATTTATCACGCGCGTACACAGTCGACACCTAAAATCCCTGGGAGCCCACGTCGTTGCCAGTTACGCGAGCCGCGATAAGGCAAGAGCGGAGACATTCCGGCGGGAGTACGGTGGCGCTGCGAGTTACGCTGGCTATTCGTCGGCGATGGAAGACCCACGTGTCGATGCGGTTGTAATCGCAGTTCCGCCTCGCTTTCATCTTGATCTCACACTAGAGGCGCTGAAGGCCGGTAAGCACGTACTCGTTGAGAAGCCGGCGTACCTGCGAATGGCGGATTACGAGGCGGTCCTGGCTGCGCGAAACGCAGCTGACCGTGTTGTGCTTGTCGGGGAGAACGATCACTACAAGCCGCTGGCCGTATGCCTACGCCGCGTACTTGCCGAGGGTGCGATTGGAGAGATGGTCTTCGCGCACTTCACGACCATCGTAAAGAGACTTAAAGCTGTCGATGATTGGCGTAACGACGAAGCGATGGCCGGCGGTGACGCCTTCTTCGAGGAGGGGATTCATTGGCTGCACTTGGCGGGTAGCCTTGGTCCGGCGATCACCTCGGTTCATGGATATCGGCCCTCGGTTTCTCGCGATGGTCCGGACTGTCGAGTCAAGAGCATGATGATCGCCTTTCGGTACGACAATCAGGCAGTCGGCTCGCTCTACTACTCGCGAGAGATTCCGTCGCTCTTACGGGGACTCAGGATCTCAAAGCTCTACGGTCGCGATGGCGTCATCTCGTTTGAGTCCAATGGGTTGTTCGTTGTGGTTCGTGGGGCGGGGATGCCGCGTCTCCTGTTGCCAGGCTTCCGTGACATGCGTGGTTATCAGGCGATGTACCGCGATTTCATCGGTGCGATTCGGACCGGTGACGCGCCTCAAATGAGCCTTGAGCGCGCCATGGATGACCAGCGACTCATGGATCAGATTCAGGTGAGCGCAGCGTCGATGGAGACTCGGTAGCCGGCTTCGGGTTTCTCATTGATGCGCACTGAACGCTTCGACATCATTATCATCGGAAGCGGCGCAGGCGGCGGCACTGTTGCGCATGCCCTGGCGGATTCATCCGCGCGCATACTTGTTCTTGAGCGTGGCGATTTTGTCCCACAAGAGCCAGAGAACTGGGATCCCGAGGCGGTTTGGCAGCATTTGCGATACCGCACCACAGAGCTTTGGCTTGATCGGCACGGCCGGAAGTTTCAGCCGTACACGCACTTTTGCGTCGGCGGGAACACGAAGTTCTGGGGTAGCGTCCTCTATCGATTTCGCCGCGAAGACTTCCAGGCTGTCGATCACGCAGACGGTGTTTCACCCGCATGGCCAATTGACTACGAGACGATGGTCCCGTTTTATGAACGCGCGGAGCGTTTGTATCACGTGCGAGGTCAGCACGGCCTGGACCCGACGGAGCCGCAGAGGGGACCCTATCCGTACCCGCCGGTGCCGCATGCCCCTGGGATGGCGGCGATCGTCGAGCAGCTTCGTAGCCTTGGTTTGCACCCATCTGCCCTACCGCTTGGGGTGTTGCGCCCCGGCGAGGCTGGCGGGTGTGTGCTGTGCAACACGTGTAACTCGTTTCCCTGCCGGATTCACGCAAAGAGTGATGCTGAGATTTGCTGCGTTCGGGAGTCACTTCGGCAGCCAGCGGTTAGTCTCTGGACCAAAGCTTTCGCGCGTCGTTTGGTGACCAATTCGTCCGGCAACAAGGTGGAGGCGGTTGAGGTCGAGCGGAATGGCGAACTCTGTCGAGTCGAGGCCCCGCTCGTTGTCGTGTCGTGCGGGGCGATCAATTCGGCGGCACTGCTATTACGCTCGGCTAACTCCCAGCATCCGGATGGTCTAGCCAACTCTTCTGGTCTCGTCGGGCGTCGCTACATGGCACATCTGGCGACGATGATGCAAGGTTTCCATCCGCTTCGGCGGAACGAGACAGTGTTTCAGAAGACGGTGGCCGTGAACGATTTCTACTTGCGTGGCCCTGACGGTGGTCACCCGTTGGGACAAATTCAGTCGCAAGGCCGGACCCACGGGGTCATGGCCAAAACGGTTGTTCCATGGATTCCACTGTGGGCCTACGATGCGTGGGTGGCACGCGGTGTCGATTGGCTTGCCATGTCAGAGGATTTGCCCCGGTTAGAGAATCGCGTCACGCTTGAGTCCGATGGTCGCATCCGACTGGACTATCAGCCGAACAACCTCACGTCGCACGCACAACTAGTCAAGGAGATGCGGCGCATCCTTCGCCAACTCGGTTTCTGGGTAGTGATGGCGCATTCGCATAAGGAGCAGAACACCACACATCAATGTGGCACGCTTTGTTTCGGTACGGATCCACAGTTGTCAGTGCTCGATACTTACTGTCGTACGCACGACATCGAAAATTTGTTTGTCGTCGATGCGTCGTTTTTCCCGTCATCTGCGGCTGTTAATCCAGGCCTTACTATTGTGGCTCAGGCGCTTCGTGTCGCTGATCACATCATGGTGAATCACTTGGCGTGAGGGGGTAACCGGCGTGAGAGTTCGATCATTCAGTCATTGCGGAATAACAGTGTCCAGTTTCAACCGGGCAGTACAGTTTTATTGGGAGGTCTTTGGCTGCCCCCTTGTCGGTGTGGCTGATACGCCACCGGAGCGGGTACGCACGTTCTTTGGTGTCGACCCAGATGCCGAGAGCGGCGCCGATAAAGAATTTCCACGTTGCAAGATCGGCTGGATTCGGGTTCCCGGCGGAGCCGTACTGGAAATCTTCGAGTTTCAACCGCAGCTGTCGCCAGTCATGATTTCGTGGAATCGTGTCGGACTGACGCACATTTCGTTCAACGTGCGAAACACGCGCCGTTGGTACAATTACCTGCGCAGTAAGGGCGTAGAATGCGTGAGCGAACCGGAGCGGTCTCCACGCGGGCACACATTCTTCTTTGCCAGGGATTTCGACGGGAATCTAATCGAACTCATGGACCTTGGCTATATGCACAACGTACTACAGTGGCTCGGCCCTCTTGGAGGCTGGATTTTTAGACATCGGATGTACAAGCAGTACTACGATGGGTCGGTGTGATCGGTAAGTTCAGAGTAGGGATCGATCTGGGCGGCACCAAGATCGAAGGGATCGCGCTTGACGAAGATCGTGAGATCGGGCGAATACGCGTTGCGACGCCGCGAGACGACTATCCGGCGACCGTTGAAGCTATCGGCGCGCTCGTCGAGGCTCTGGAGTGCCGTGTCGGTAAGGTGGGGTTTGTTGGTATAGGAATCCCGGGCGCGCTTTCCACTGCCACGGGTTTGGTAAAAAATGCCAACTCTGTTTGGCTAATCGGTCGGCCGTTGCTCGCCGATATTGAGGCGCGACTGGGGCGCCAGGTGCGTATGGCGAACGACGCTGATTGTTTCGCTGTATCCGAGGCTGCGAATGGTGCCGGAGTTGGTGCCGATGTGGTCTTTGGTGCGATCATTGGGACCGGCACAGGAGCGGGCATCGTGGCGCGCGGTGGTCTAGTGAGCGGACCGAATAGCATTGCGGGCGAGTGGGGGCACAACCCGCTGCCCTGGCCGGGTGATGACGAGCGTCCGGGTCCGACTTGCTACTGCGGCCGGCACGGCTGTATCGAAAGATTTCTGTCAGGGCCAGGGATGCAGGCGGACTACGAGCGGGTGACCGGTCGGATCAAAAACCCTCAGGAGGTAGTCGCAGAGGCGGCAGCAGGCGATCCCGTTGCCCTTGATGCCGTTGCGCGGTATCAGGGGCGGATGGCCCGTGCACTCGCTAGTGTCATCAATATTTTGGACCCCGACGTTATCGTGCTCGGAGGTGGTATGTCGAATATCGTGTCGATTTACGAACGCGTACCGCAGTTGTGGACGCCGTTTGTCTTCGGCGCCAGTGATACCGAACCAGTGAGGACGCGGCTGGTGCGCGCGCAACATGGCGACTCGAGTGGCGTTCGCGGCGCAGCGTGGTTGTGGCCTACGGCGTAAGCTTCGCGCAGGTTTCGGTTCACGATTTGTTATCCTGTCGTTCATATGGCTGACAAAGTTTTACTGCCACGCATCGCGCGGCGTCGTTCGAAAGTTCAAGGTTGGGGTGTTTTTACTAAAGAATCAATCAATAAGAACAAACGGATTATTCGGTACGAGGGTGAGCTGATCACTCACAAACAAAGCTTGACGCGCGAGGATCGCTACCTTAGGCGCAACGAAATCTGGTGTTTCACAGTTAATCGCCGATGGGTGCGCGACGCGAACAAGGGCGGCAATGTCGCACGTTTCATAAATCACGCATGTAAACCAAACTGCTACACGGAAATCGTTGGCCATACGATATGGATCCGCGCAGGTAAGAATATCAAGGCCGGCGAGGAGTTGACCTACGACTATCACACCGACGGTGACGCCGTGATGCAGTGTCTGTGCCGGCCAGGTTGTAAGAACAAACTGTGACGAATACCGAGAGAGATGCGGTAGGGCGTCTAGTATTCGTGGTGATTGTGTGAAGACGCCAGTGATATTGGCTCTCGGCGTGGCACTTTTGACAGCTGCCTGTGGTTCGGTAACGTCCGGCGCCAAGGAGGATGGGTCCGAAGTTTCTGGGTCGGCGTTGTCTACAGAGCTTCCCGTCAATCCAAGTGTGCCAATTGGTCAAGAAATTGTGATTCCCAATGGGACGCTGTTGGTGCTGTTGTTGACGACCCCAGTCGGCTCTGACACGAGTATTGTTGAAGATGCCGTCAGCGCGGAGCTTAGACAATCTGTTGAGATTGATGGCCGAGTAGTACTTCCCGCTGGCACGAAGGTGACGGGTAGCGTCACGGGTGTTGATGGTGCTGGTCGTGTGACAGGACGGGCGACGATCGGGTTTCGCTTCACATCGATTCAGGCAGGTGGAGAGCAGTACGACTTGCTAACCGCCCCGATATCCCAGATGGTCCCGGCCGCGGGGAATGAAGATATGGCCACGATTGGAATCGACACAGACACTGGTGCGCTGATTGGTGGGTTGCTTAGTGGAGTAGACGGCGGCGTGGTGCTGGCCACACGGGGAGAGGAGGTACGTCTTGAGTCTGGTGCGGAGGTCGTCACTGAGTTGACGTCCTCGTTGACGGTGCGGGTTCCGGTGGACTAGTTGGTCAGGCGCTCTCCGGGCGCAGCTGATCAAGCAAGCGGAGTTTGTTCTTATTTTCGCTGGACGCCACGATACCATCGTGCGAGCCGTGCGGGTGGCACGCCTGTAACATACAACGACAAGATGGTTATGTTCTTGATGCTTCGACGCCACCACCCGTCGCGGCGCCACCGCCGAGACGAGGTGCCGAGTGATAATGGCAACTCTGCCATGGGGCCGGCAAGCACTAGGCGTCTTACAAATTCGACGTCTGCCATTAGCGGCATCTCTCGAAATCCGCCAAGTTGATCGAATATTCGTCGTCGGACGAACAGTCCCTGATCGCCGTACGGCAGGCGGAGATAGCGAACTCTCCAGGCCACGAAATGCTCGATGACGCGGGCTTGCCATGCAGAATCGTCCAGGGCGAAACGGAACCAGCCGCCTGCCGGGGCGTCGCCAAGACCCGCGATAGCAGGCAACCACCCGGATGGCAATGTGGAATCGGCGTGTAGGAAGAGGAGCCACTCGCCGGCGGCGCTTTTGGCACCGACGTTCATTTGGTGCGCCTGCCCAGGGGCTGATCGCCGTAGCGTGGCTCCTTTTCTGGCTCTGACGGCAATATCAATCTCTGGGTCGCTTCCTCCGTCCACCACGACAATCTCTAGCTCTGGCGTGGTTGGGAGCTGTGCCAGCAGGGCTCGAAGGGCATCGGTGTCCTTAAGGACCGGCGAAATAATGGTCACGCGTGGAATCATGTGGATAGGTCCCAGGAGGGGTTTTCAGGTTCTATAATGAGCCATGCTTATTCGAAAGCCGAGGGACATTCCATATTCAGAGGTTACCCCCCAGTCGCTTTACCTGCGACGCCGAGAGTTTATCCAGGCGGCGGCTAGTGGTGCGATGGCGGCGGCTGCCGTGCTGACGCCAGGTGGTGTTTCTGCTCAGGCCGGACCGAAATTGCCAGACGTTCGCAAGAGCCAATATGGCCAGGATGAGCGACTTAACAGTTACGCCGACGTGACCGGATACAACAATTTCTACGAGTTCGGTACCGGCAAAGAAGACCCGAAAGCTAACGCGACGTCCTTTACGGGGAGACCCTGGTCTATCAAGGTGGACGGACGTGTCAATAGGCCTGGTGAATTCGACATCGACAGCTTCATCAAACCGTACGCACTCGAAGAGAGAATCTATCGACTTCGGTGCGTCGAGGCGTGGTCGATGGTGATCCCATGGGTCGGTGTTCCGCTAGCCGACGTCATCAAGCAGTTCGAGCCAGAAGCGGGTGCAAACTTTGTTGAATTTACTACGCTCAACGATGCGCGGCGCATGCCAGGGCTGAACGTACCGGTCCTGCGATGGCCGTACGTGGAGGCCTTACGGATGGATGAGGCGATGAACCCGCTCTCCATTCTGGCAGTTGGGGTGTACGGCGAAGCACTGCCGGGACAAAATGGCGCGCCGATTCGTCTGGTCGTGCCATGGAAGTATGGCTTCAAGAGCATTAAGTCGATCGTAAGGATTCGATTCACAGACCGCGAGCCACGTAATTCCTGGCAAATTGCGGCGCCACGCGAGTACGGGTTCTACGCGAATGTGAATCCCGAGGTTGATCACCCGAGATGGAGCCAGGCCTCAGAACGTCGTCTTGGCGAGTTCCGCCGTAGAAGGACTGAGATGTTCAATGGTTACGGTGATCAGGTTGCGCAGATGTACTCGGGGCTCGACCTACGCAAGAACTTTTGAGGGGTTTTACGGTTTTCCGCCAACTGGTTTTCACGGCTGCACTCGTACCTGCGGCCGTGTTGACGTACTGGGCGTTTACCAACAATCTCACGGCAAATCCCATCGAGTACATCACTGATACGACTGGGGTTACCGCCTTGACCTTTCTGACTCTGTCGCTGACGGTCACGCCGTTACGTCGACTGACCGGCCGAAACGAGTTGATCAAGCTGAGGAGGTTACTCGGCCTTTTCGCTTTTTTCTATGCGTGCCTGCACCTCTCGACGTGGGTGATCCTTGACTGGTTTTTTGATTTTGAGAGCATGGTGTCTGATATTGTCGAGCGCCCATTTATAACACTTGGCATGACGACGTTTCTGTTGTTGTTGCCGTTGGCCTTGACCTCAACGACAGGCATGATTAGGCGACTCGGTAAGCGCTGGAAGGTGATACACCGTCTCGTCTATGTGGCTGCCATTACCGCGGTCGTACACTTTTGGTGGGTTGTGAAAGCCGACTTTAGACAGCCTCGCCTTTGGGCGCTTGCGTTGTGCGTGCTGCTGGGATTCCGTGCATGGTGGACACTGCAGGCGCGCCTGTCCTTGCGATCCTGACGCGGGCGCCTTCTTCAGGGGGCAAGACGCGACTGTTTGCGTCGCTAGGTATCCCCCCCGACTTGACGCTTCTCGCAGCTCTGTTCCTCGACACCTTTAATGGAGGAGTGGCATCTGCCGAGCGGCTGGTCGTGGCAGTTACACCTGCGTCGGCCTGCGACGAGATTAAGGAACTTGTTGATGGTGACACAGAGGTGTTCGGCCAGGTTGAGGGCGATCTGGGAGCGCGTATGAGGGCAACGATGACGGCGCTTTTTGAGCGTGGAGCAGGCGCTGTGGTGCTGATCGGTTCGGACCTGCCACATATTACGCCCGCAGTGATTACGGAGGCGTACGAACGCGTGATGGAAGACTCCGATACACTCGTCCTGGGGCCAGCTTCCGACGGTGGCTACTATTTGATTGCGTCCAGGCGCGTACCGGACGTCTTCTTGGGTATCACATGGGGAAGTGGGCAGGTGCTCACGCAGACCACGCGGGCGGCGGTTGCTGACGGATACCGTGTCCACCTTCTTCCTACAATGACGGACGTGGATACCCCGGACGATCTGTGTGAGCTTGCGAAGAGCGGGCAGGCGCCACGCACGGCCGCTTGGCTCGATGCACAGGCCGGGCGCATTAAAAACTTGGGCGTCAGCCCCGTCTGAAATGTTCCCATGAGTGGTGACGAACAGGCCGGCTAGGGGTTTGTCACGGTTTCTGACTGCCACGCCGGAGCACACGATTCCACCACATGACCGCTCCGGTCACGAACAGAGCTGGCGGGACGAGTGCGGCGCCTGCCCAGACAGCTTTAAGCATTAGATCGCACGTTTCGCCGCATCCTGGGATGCGTCTCTCGAACCGCCCGAAGTGGCCATACGCAAGCCAATACAGTATCCGGTCGGAGGAGCGCTCGGTGTAATCAGGAGAGGTGTAATCGATCGGTTCAAAAAAGTCAGCGACAGCAGAAAACATTTCTGGGAAGGATAAATAGATCCCCGTCACTCCCCACATCAGTACGAAGAAGAGAAACCAGATACCCATCGTGCTGTGCAGGCTCCAGTTCAGGCTCTTCCAGTTCGAGCGCAGATCAACGATTAAGCTCCGACGCCAGTTCCGAATGCCCGGCCACCAAATAACGGCACCTGTGACGGCCAGCAGGATGACGAGAAGGGCGGCGATACCGTTTATGGCCCTACCCGTATCACCGGCGAGCAAGTTGTCGTGGAGGTCAAGGAGGAACGTGATAAAGGGCGTGTCGCCCCTGTTTCTTCCGGACTCGTCGCGGATGAATAACTCATTGCGGAAGACCAGGATGGATCCAGTCACGCTGATCATGAAGATGTATAGGCCGAGACCAATACCGGTCCACAGATGTATCTGGAAGAGTGCTTTACGAAGCCATACATCCTGCGGCCATTTGAGCCAGCGTTCCCAGAGTGGCATCGAGGTTTACTGTGTTCGCCGAGGTTTTGTCATGCCCGCCGTCCGGATGACCTGAAATTGGTATTTTACCGTAGCTCTAATCGTTCGTTACGCGAGTGATGCCGCCTGCGCTTCTTCGTAGGTGCCCTTGAAGTCGACGATGCGGCCGTGCTCAAACTGCCACACTCTAGTCCCGACTTCCTCAAGTAGGTCCTGGTCGTGCGTCACCAGAAATACCGTGCCTTCGTATTTCTGGAGCGAGACGTTCAACGCGTTGATCGATTCGAGGTCGAGGTGATTGGTCGGCTCGTCGAGAATGAGCACGTTCGGTTTCAACAGCATGATGCGGCATAACAGGAGGCGTGCGGTCTCCCCCCCAGAGAGTGCCGCAGTTGGTTTGTGGCCCTCCTCGCCGCTGAAGAGCATTTGGCCGAGTAGTCCATGGATCTCTTGGCGCGAGGCGTCAGGGTCAAAGCGGTGCAGCCATTCGACCGCAGTGAGCCCGTTTTCGATCTGGCCAGTGTGGTCCTGGGGAAAATACCCAATCGAGACCTCATGCCCCCACCGCAGCGTGCCTTCGTCGCAATCCTTGGGAGTCGCTGGTATGTCTGGTGCGTCAGAGAGGAGCGCTTTTAGCAGAGTTGTTTTTCCGACGCCGTTTCGACCGACCAACACGACGCGTTCCCCACGGTTCACGGTGACGTCGAAGTCAGCGAAGATCGACGCTGGTCCATAGGCCTTAGCGAGACCTTCGCATTCGAGGGCGACTTTTCCTGACGGACGGCGCGTTAGGAATCGGATGTACGGCCGCTGGATATTCGAGCGAGCCAGTTCAGTGGTCTGAAGTCGCTCCACTTCTTTGCGTCGGGATGTGACTTGGCTCGCTCGTGTACCTGCACCGAACCGTGAAATGAAATCGTTAAGTTGAGCGATCTTTTTTTCACGCTGAGCATTCTCAGTCTCAATTGTCGAGCGAATTTGCGTCTTGGCTACCACCATGTCGTCGTAGCCGCCGGTATAGGTGATGATCGTTTGGTAGTCGATGTCTGCGATGTGTGTGCACACGCCGTTGAGAAAATGCCGGTCGTGCGATATGACGATCAAGGTGCCTTCGTAGCGGCTGAGGAACTGTTGGAGCCAGTGGATCGAGTCGAGGTCGAGGTGATTCGTCGGCTCATCGAGCAGGAGCGCTTGAGGCTGGCCGTAGAGTGCTTGCGCTACGAGCACACGCACTTTCTGGCCGCCCTGCAACTCGGCCATTGTGCGCTCGTGTAGAACATCGGGGATGTCGAGTCCCTGGAGAAGCACTGCGGCGTCGCTTTCCGCGGAGTATCCGTCTTCTTCCCCGACGATTCCTTCGAGTTCTCCGAGGCGCATCCCGTCCTCGTTGGACATCTCGATCTTGGCATACAGTGCATCTCGTTCGGCCAGAGCGGCCCAGAGTCGCTCGTTGCCCATGATGACGGCATCGAGGACGCGACATTGATCGAAGGCGAAGTGATCCTGTTGAAGGACGCCGAGTTTACGGGGGCGTGTCACTGTTCCTCGCTGTGCGTCGAGTTCACCCGTTAGCAGCTTCATGAAAGTGGATTTTCCAGAGCCGTTCGGGCCGGTTAGGCCATAGCGCCGTCCCACGACAAACGCCGTCGTTACTTCCTCGAAGAGTACTTTCGATCCGTAACGCATCGACACTTTACTAACGGCAATCACGAGCAGGGGTCCCTTAAGAGCAAGAGTTACGGATCGGAGCGAACTTCTTAGTCTAGCAGTCCGTGGGGGAGAGTCAGTCGGTATACGAGGGAGAGAGCTCTAAGTTCTAGCCTTACGCATTCAATTCGTCTCACCGGCTAAGGATCGCGTATCGGGGTGCGGTCGGTTTGCGCTGATACTGCTCGCGTAACACGAACCCAGCAGCGTTCAATAGCGTCAGGGCGGGCTGCCAGAGTGCCTCGTCAATTTCGACGAGCAGCGACCGCAGTTCAGCGCGGCGTAGTGTGGCGGTAGCTCCCTGGAGCACTTCAAGTTCGGCGCCATCAACATCGAGTTTGAGATGTGTTGGAAATGGAAGGGCATAGAGCGAAACGATGTCGTCCATCGACGCTACGGGGACCTGCTGAGTTAAGCCCTTCCAGCGTAGGTCGGGGGATGGGACGAGCCGATGGCGGCTTTGCCCTGCATCCAGTGTCTTGAAGCGAAATCGGCGCAGTCCGCTGTGTCCGGCCAACGCAAGCGGTACCGGTGTGATTGTCGGTGCACAACCGTTGAGGTGCACGTTGTCGCACAGGTTGGAAAAGGTGCGAAACCCGGGCTCGAAGGCGAAGACGGCGGGCGCGACGGGTTGCATCGCGGCTATGAGCGAGTATGCGCCGACGTTGGCACCAATATCGTAGAAGACGCCTCCAGAACTGAGTTCAGTCTCGATCCAACGGACGGTCCATGGCTCCTTGTGGCACGCGCGTGCTCGAATCCTACGTTCAGCGTCTGTGGTGGCTAGGAGGCGGATGTCAGCGGCGGGGTAGTCGAGCGCAATAGTAGGCACATCATCGTCCTTGTTCTTGCACGATTCGCGATGCCAGGCTCCCGGGTTACTCGTTTCCGTCTCTCGCGAAGAGGATGTGGACATTGAGATTCCAGTGTAGACGAATTCACGATAGTTCGTGGCAGGCTCTAGGAGACAGTGAGACAATCGTTTTCGTTCGTGACTCTTAGACTTAAGGGCTTGACGCTGTCGTGACGACACTTCGAGATGAGTGCTGGCGCATTGTTATTGATAATCAATTCCTGCCCGTGAGGGTTGATTAGCGTGAATGCTCGGCTTCTTCGTGTCGTGCGCACGGTTATTCGTGCGGACTCTGACCCAACGCGCCAGATTCTTTTTGCTAATTTAATGCAGTCGCAGCCGCTCGTGCGTCTCGTTTTTGGTGTGCACCAAAAACTCCGCGGCACGTGGGGCTCGACGGCAGTGGTCTCTTGCTACGGTCTGGCAACACTTTTGACGATCGCGCCGCCCCTCAACCGGCGTGCACGCGTGCTGGTCCTCGCCAAACATGAGAACGCGCGGCGGCAGGTCGCGCGCATTATTTCTTTTCTCGGCGAGGCCGATTGTGGTTGGGTGCGCACGGGTGTAAGGACACTTGTCAATGGATCGAGCCTCGCGGGGCTTGCGCTGTGTTTTTCTCGGAGCCGATTTGTTAGAACGTTTCGCGTTGTTGGCGCGATAGACGTCAGGCACGGATTCCTGGTCTCGTGCCGTGTGGCAGGTGCGATTGCGTGGTACGGACGGGCCAGGTCTATGCTCAGTGCTCATAAACCTCGAGCGATTCTCGTATCAAGTGACTCGAACCCAGAGGAAGTGGGATTTGACGGCGCGGCTCGCGCACTGGCGATCCCACGGGTCTTTGTGTCCCATGCCTACCCGACACCGCTTTCACCGCCACTAGACTTTAGCTTGTCGATTCTCGAGGGTGAAGCAGCGGTGGGTGCCCGGAAGCGAAAGGGCCCGATCAAAGGAGAGGTCATACTCGTGGGAATCGAGGGTGATTCGACTGCTCTCGAACCAGACCGATTCCGTCGTCCGAGCCCGGTCATCGGTATCTTTACGCCAAAGGCGATTGCATGGTCGACTCTGATCGCTACGATCGATGATTGCCGCGAGTATTTCGGCGCCAAACAGATCGTCATCCGTTGGCACCCGAGCATGCTTCAGCCACCCCGCTTGGCCGGACTCCTCAGAGACCACGCCGGCATTATCGAAACACCAAGGACGGCATCCCTAGAAGAGGTGAGCCGTCAGTGCGACTGGGTAATTGCTGATGAAAATAGTAACGTGCATTTACAGGTGCTCAAACTCGGGATTCCCACGGTAGCGGTATCTGACCTGGGGCTTTACCCGAAGAGTCATGCGGACCATTATGGGTTCGTCGCGAGTCGCATCGTGTATCCACCGGTGCAGTCGATCAGGGATGTTGAACCGGTCGCCTTCGCTTCGTTCTTTTCAGGATCTTGGCCGATGCGTTTTCGGGAGTACGACGCCTCGTATCTTCGTTCGCACGAGACTGTTGCCAGCGAAGTACGCACGGCAATTCTCCGACTGGTCGACGGGTCATCGGCAAAGGAATTCACAGCGTGAGATGGAAGTGGCCCGGAGCCGGTCTTGTGGGTCTTATGGTCAGCGGAGTTTTGCTGGTCGCACTGTATCGCAGCATTGATCTAAGGCTGGTCGGAGAGGCTCTCCTGGGCGCTGACGGGATGTGGCTCGTTGTCTCGGTCGGCATAATTGTGCCGATCACGATACTGAGGGCAATTCGTTTCTTCTTGGTGACGCCGGTTGGGGCGTTACGGAACGTTGGCGAGGCACTTCGTCTAACACTGAGTGCGTCTGCCCTCAACGTCATTTTGCCAGCGAAGTCAGGCGATCTTATCAAAAGCTACGGCGTTGCAAAGGGAGGGAACACGTCGACTGGTATCGCTATTGCCGTCATTGTCTACGAGCGACTCTGCGACTTGTTCAGTTTGCTCTTCTGGTGTTTGCTGGGATGGTTGTTCGCGCGCCCAAGCGTGCCGGGTGTTCCCTCGGTGTTCTGGTTGCTGCTCGGAGCGTTGGTTGGCGTGTGTGGTTTATTGATCTTGTCCGACCGCATGGCCACCGTTGTGCCAAGACTTCTGAACTCAGCACTTCCGTTCAGGCGGCTCAAGAAATTGCGAGATCTAGCGCATGGGTGGCCGGGCTTGTTGCAAGTGCTTCGCGGGCGTCGCCGGTGGATCGTCTCCTTTTCGCTCTTGCTCTGGCTGACACACCTGATTCAGATTTGGATGTTTTCTGTGACGCTCTCCTTGAGTATTCCGTTCGTCATCTGCGCGTGTCTGTCAGGGGTAGCACTTCTTGCTGGCCAGCTACCGTTCACTTTTTCCGGTCTCGGCACACGAGATGTTGCGCTTGTTGTCTTGTTGTCGCATTACACTCCCCCCGAGTCGGCGGCGGCGGTAGGGGTTCTTATCGCGACTCGCAACTTCCTACCGGCTTTGGCCGGCCTTCCTCTAATGCGCACGTATCTGCCGTCTGTGATGGGGGACGCACTGCGCTGGCGGGAACGATCCAAGCGAGTCGAATGAGACCATAGGCTAGAGACATGGGAATAATTGGGCCGAAAGCTGGTCGTTTTGTGCGCTTTTACTGAGGACGAGTTGGTTGCGGGGGGGGGATTTGAACCCCCGACCTTTGGGTTATGAGCCCAACGAGCTACCGGACTGCTCCACCCCGCGACATAGACGAACTCAGAGCCGAGGGCCCTTGGACGAGTCGATTGGGTCGGTGACCAACCACCAATGTAACACGGATAGGATGTGCTACCGGAGAGGAACTCGGGCGGTTCAGATTAACGTAGGTCCTGAGGGGTAATGTCTTTTACGATGAATAACTTTTCTCCGGGTCTGATCAGGCTCAGTTCGCTGCGAGCGAGATCTTCGATTGCGTCGGGGTCCTCGCGTAAGCGGCGTCCTTCCTCGCGGAGTCTGGCGTTGTCGGCGCGAATGTCAGCTAACGATTGCTCCAGTGCGGCGTGTCGTGTCCGGACCTCTATCATGGCGAGTAGTCCCTTTTCCCCAACAAGCGCGTCGACTATGAGCACGGTACCGATTAGCAGCAGGATGTAGTGCAGCGTACGGTGCCCTCCCCGGCGGGAACGACCGTCTGATGATTGGGCGTTTGCAGAGGTTTGTTTCACAATACTTGCTTCATAGTCTTTGCTTTACAGAGCCTGCTGCGTTGTGTCCTGTGACAAAATAGCGCGTTTTGATCGGGAGTACAAGAGTTTTGTACCGCACTCTTGGCGTAAGTACAAGTCTTAAATAGCGCATATACGCAGAAAGTACAATCAGAATCGTGGCTGTAGCTTCTCCCTCAGGCGCGGTTATCGTGCTGACGACGGTCCCCGTTGGCTCTGATGCCACCGTGTTGGCTCGGAAGTTGGTGGACGAACGACTGGCCGCCTGTGTGAATATTCTTCCGGTTATGACGTCGGTCTATCGATGGAAGAGACGGACCGAGGAAGAAGAGGAGCGGCAACTTGTTATCAAGACCGCGCAGGACCGCGTCACGTCACTCATTGCGCGTATACGGACACTTCATCCGTACGCGGTACCTGAGTTGCTCGTGATCGAGGTGTTGGGCGGGTCTGAGGATTACCTGCGTTGGGTCCACGACAGCGTTACTGTCTGCAAGTAGGCTTTCCTAGAAGATTCGCAGAATGAGGAAACCACTGATTAGGAGAACGAGGAACAGTAGCGTTGCCGCGTCAAAATGCCGCTCAAGCTGACGGCGAACTTCGGCTCCGAAGATTCGAAGGATGGCTGCCACAAGCAAGAACCTAGCTGTTCGCCCGACGAGGCTCACCATAACAAACGGCACAAATACCATCTGCGTGGCGCCGGCGGAAATCGTCGCCACTTTAAACGGTATGGGTGTGAACGCAGCGATCGCGAGAAACCATACCCCCCATTCGCTGTTGTAGAGGTCGACGACGCGGTCCCAGTGTGCCTGTGCACCATAGAGATCGATGATCGGCTGACCTAGTGTTGTCATAAAGCCGGCGCCTATGGTGTAGCCAAGTATGGCGCCGACCGCCGAGCCCGTGCTGCAGGCAGCCACGGCGCGAAGCCATCCGCGTGGCCGTGCGGCGACGATGGCGATAAGCAAAACGTCCGGCGGAATGGGAAAGACGGACGATTCAGCCAGCGCAATTAAAAACAGTGCCGGCAGGGCCTGGGGTGACTCTGCCCAGTGCAGCGTCCAATTGTAGATTGACCTGAGCCGGTGCCGAGCTGCAGTCAGCATCAGTCTTTTAGACGTGGTCCAGCGCCTGCGCGACGTCTTCTTTCAGGTCGTCCAGGTCTTCGACGCCTATCGAAAGCCGGACCATGTCGTCTGTGATTCCAACTTGTAGGCGGCGTTCCGTCGGCACGGCGGCATGTGTCATGCTCGCTGGGTGGCTGATCAATGTTTCGACGCCACCCAAGCTTTCTGCCAGGGCCATGAGTCGTACGTTGTTCAGTAGGGTGCGTGCGCGTTCGAGAGAACCCATTTTGATGGCGAGCAGCCCTCCGAATCCTCGCATCTGAATGCGAGCGAGTTCATGTTGCGGATGCGATGATAGGCCAGGGTAGATTACTGATGCGACTTTCGGATGCGATTCCAGATACTTGGCCAGCTCCATCGCGTTGGTATTGTGGCGTTCCATTCTAAGTGGCAGCGTTTTGGTGCCGCGAAGGACGAGCCACGCGTCCATCGGTCCGATGATCGCTCCTTCGGCGTTCTGTGCAAATGTGAGCCATTCGATATGGTCATCTCGAACAGCGATCACGGCGCCGCCGACGCTATCGGAATGTCCGTTGAGGAACTTCGTAGTGCTGTGGATAACCAAATCGGCTCCGAAATCGATCGGTCGCTGGACGTACGGACTGGCAAAGGTGTTGTCGACCACCACCGCAACGTCGTGCTCATGCGCGATGGTGGATGCACTGGCAATATTCGTGAGGCGCAGCGAAGGATTGGTTGGCGTTTCGAGAAACAGGAGGCGGGTTGTCGGCTTGATAACACGTGCGATTTCGTTAAGGTTCGACGTGTCGGTATACGTGAAACTGAGTTGGTACTTGCGCAGCACGTGTTCGAATAGCCGGTAGGTGCCGCCGTAGAGGTTGTCGGTGGCCACTACATGGTCACCTGCTTGCAATAGCGTCATCACGGCACTGGTGGCAGCCATGCCTGATGCGAATCCGAATGCTGCTTTGCCGCCTTCGATGGCGGCGAGGTTGCCTTCAAGAGCCGACCGGGTCGGATTTCCGGTCCTGGCGTACTCGTATCCTTTGTGGACGCCGAGCGCATCTTGCACGTAGGTGGAGGTCTGATAAATAGGTGTAACGATCGCGCCGGTCGATTCGTCCGGCGCTTGTCCTGCGTGAATACAAATCGTATCGAAGCGAGCGCTATTGAGTAGTTTCACAGTACTCGGAGATTACTCTGATACTATCCTGGGCCACAATACGTGTCGGCATTTGTGACATTGTTTGCACGATCATGAGCCGACAATTACGCGAAACCGCTATTCGGTGCACGCCTGTTCCGTGCAGGGTGAGGTGATGGCTCCGCGTGTCGTCTTCACGACGCAGTCCGATATCGAAGCAAGCGTCATTGTGGCGTTGCTCGACAGTCATGGCATTCGAAGTTTTCGGGCTTCTGGTAACCCGCAGGCCATATTGCCGATGGCTGTCAACTCGTTAGGCGACGTTCGAATTGCGGTGGCTGAGGAGGCGTCTGAGCAGGCCCTGAGTATTATCTCGGGTCATCGGGCGCACACCATGGCTGGAGTGGTGCGTCTACAGGACGAGTTCGGAGAAATCGAACACCGCGTGGGATACCACTTCAAGGATCGTGGATTGCTCGAGCACGCGCTCACGCATAAGTCGCGTGTTACGGAAGATGCCTCTGGCGGTTTAACTGATAACGAGTCCCTCGAGTTTCTCGGTGACGCCGTGCTCGGACTTGTCGTGGCCGACATGCTCTTTCACGCGTATCCAGATTCGAATGAAGGCCAGAAGTCGAAAATCAAGTCATCGGTGGTGTCGACACCGGCGCTAGCTCGCTGTGCAGAGGCCATGCAACTAGGGGCGCACCTGTTGTTGGGCCGAGGCGAAGAGAAGACTGGCGGTCGGTTTAAGCAGGCGCTGCTCGCTGACGCGTACGAGGCTCTAATTGCGGCGATTTATCTGGATGGGGGGCTCCCTGCGGCAGCGGCCTTTCTTGAGCGGGAGTTGCGCGAAGCTATTGAGGAGGGTGCGGGCCAGACGATTGTCGGGGAGGACTACAAGTCAGCACTACAGGAACGAGTCCACGCTCTTGGGCACGCTCTTCCTGAGTATCGGGTGGCAGCTGAGTCTGGCCCAGGTCATCGAAAGCTGTTCACCGTTGAGGTGCTGGTCGGGGGTGAGGTGCTAGGGAAAGGTCAGGGAAAGGCGAAGAAGTCGGCGGAGCAGGATGCTGCTAGGCAGGCGCTCGAAAAGCTGCCCTAGAGGGACGAGCATGCCTCAGTCGATCTCGATAATGCCCCAATTTTTCCGCCTTCCCGATGTGGGTTCCTCGGTCGCTCTGGCCAGGGCAGGTGATTCCTCTGAGCGAGGTAGTCGCGTGAGAGCGTAGCGCTGCACCTCGTGTGCGACCTCTTCGTCTGTTGGCGGTGTCGGTCGGCAGTGGAGGGTTACCCACAGCCGAAGGATCGGATCGGTAAACGAGTATCGCTTCCGATTGGCCACGATGAAATCGACGTCCTCCAACCACGACAAGTAGTCCTTGGTAGATCCAGGTGTTCGGTGCAGGCGGAGGGATATGTCAGTCAGTGTGAGTGGCTCTTCATCTGCGAGGATGTCAAGAATCGCCTTGAGTGCGCCGTAGCCACGCGCTCGATGCAGACGCAATTCGTAGCAGGATTTACACCATCGGTCGAGCGCGCCACCAGACGACAGGAGTGCGGTTAACGCGCTGACCGGATCGGCGCTTCGCCCCATTGTGCCCATCGCATTGCCGATTTCATGTACGTATACCGCGCGGCCGTCTGTCAGCGCTAGCACGGCCTGGCTGAGGTAATCGCGATCATCGGCTGGGTTCTGTTCATTACTGTTAGAGCTCGGCGTCAATAGGTGGGTAACCTGTGAGGCTGATAGCGGTGTGAGGTGCATTACTTCGAAGCGAGACGTGGCGTTGCGCATTACTCGGTGGACCCGAGCTACATAACGTGTGGTCAGCACAAACCGATTTGGACTAATGGCCAGTGATTCGAGGAACTCCGGAAGTATGTGGCGAAGCCCTGGGAAGTTTTCGAACGTGCGGAGCTCAAGGAACTCGTCCAGCAGGAACGTGCACGGATCACCCCCTGACTGGCGCGCGGTGTTGAAGAAACTGCACAGTGTTTCAAATGCTTCGCGGGCAGTTGCAGACGGGCTGTCGCTGCCCGTCCACTGAAAAGGCGACGAGGCGATCACCGACTGGAGGAATCGTTCTGGGGTGCTCGCGCAACGCTCTACGTCGATGTACTGCGTTGCTCCGCGCCTTGCACCCTGGAGCAGACGTTGCAGTAGCCATGTACGACCGCTGCCAGACCAACCGGGTACTACCGGGATGCGTGATGGCGCCGCGTCAAGCGCCGCCAATACCCGTCGTTCGAACGCCGCGTGCGGACCTGTCATGCCGTTCTCCCGCTTTCGAACCGGCCTGCCGGCGTCTGCTGCGATCGAGGCAGCATATGCCAATCGCTGCTGTAGCCTGTGATGATGAATCGATGGCAACTGCGCGCGATCGGGAAACTCCGACAAGTAAAGAACTAGAAACTATGAATCACAGTCGTTCTTGTCAAATGAATTCACAGAAAAATATCCGTTGACATTCCATGCGCCGAGGATCCTGGGGATCAGGGAAAGGGTGTCGGTTGGGGTTGTACATGATTCCGTTTGCACCCGGCGCATCGAACCGGTTTTCGTGATCGTTGCGGCACTGCAGTACGATAGTTGCGAATGTCGGCTACCAATATCGCAGTTCTGGGCACGCAGTGGGGCGACGAAGGCAAGGGCAAGATTGTTGACATGCTTACGCCCTGCTTCTCTGCGGTAGCGCGCTACCAAGGGGGGCACAACGCCGGGCATACGGTGTACGTGCGAGGCCAGAAGTTCGTGCTACACCTCATTCCGTCAGGCATTCTGCATCCCGGCGTGATGTGTGTCATCGGAAATGGGGTCGTTGTAGACCCGGAGGCTCTGTTCAAAGAGATCGACGAATTGGCGGGGCTTGGCATCGCGGTCGATGGCCGTCTCCTGATTAGCGAAAAAGCCCACGTCATCCTACCGTTTCATCGCGAGTTGGACATGTTGTCGGAGGCGATACGCGGAGAACGGAAAATTGGTACTACTTCCCGCGGAATCGGCCCGGCGTACGAGGACAAGATCGCGCGCCGCGGTGTCAGAATTTGTGATCTGTTGGGCGATCGTGCAGCGCTAGAGCAGACCGTTCGCGAAAACGTAGACGCCAGAAACCGGATCATCTCGGATTCGACGATGGACTGGAGGCCGGTCTTCGAGCAATTGAGTGCACACGGTGAACGTATTCGGCCGTGGGTTGCTGATGTATCGCTGTTCCTCACGCACACGATGCAGGCAGGGAAGCGTGTGCTTTTTGAAGGGGCACAGGCCACGTTGCTTGATATTGACCATGGCACCTATCCTTTTGTGACGTCGTCGAACGCGTCTGTTGGTGGCGTGTGCACAGGACTTGGCGTGGCACCACGTGCGATTGGCGGCGTGCTGGGTGTAGCAAAAGCGTACACAACGCGCGTTGGGGAAGGACCGTTGCCCACGGAGTTGTCCGGTCCTTTAGCTGATCGCCTCAGGGACAGTGGCCAGGAGTATGGTGCGTCAACGGGGCGTCCACGCCGCTGTGGCTGGTTCGATGCGGTTGTTGTGCGTTACTCTGCGCGCATCAACGGGCTTGACGGGCTCGCCATCACGAAACTCGATGTGCTGGACGGACTGTCCGAGGTGTTGTTGTGCACTGGCTATCGCACGTCCACGGGCGAACTCTCCGAGTTTCCGGCAAATGTTCGCGTTCTGGCCGAAGCATCGCCGATATACGAGACGATGCCCGGTTGGTCGACTCCCACAAAAGGGGCAACGCGTATGGATCAGCTTCCGACGGAGGCCCGGCGATATATCGAGAGACTTGAGGCGGTGAGCGGAGTGCCATGTGCCGTAATTTCGACCGGCTCGGATCGCGATGAGACGATCGTGCGAACTGATTCGGTTGTGGCGCAGTGGCTGGGTAGAACCTAATCCTTTCTTGTATCCCCACCGTTGCTCAAGACAACAAAAAGGTTTCCAGCCGTGAGCGTTGGGTCTGTTCGATGCGCTTGATGAGCGTCGCACGAACTATCGTCGCCCCCGGTGCTCAATCAGCACGACATCTGGTCGCCTGTCGGGATGGAATAGGGTGAGCTCAAGGTGTCGGTGTCCTCGAATGCGCCCGTGGTACACTCGGACACTCGTCGCACGGCCGGGTAGCTCAGTGGTAGAGCAGCGCACTTTTAATGCGCGGGCCGCGGGTTCGAGCCCCGCCCCGGTCATCTTACGTTGGCTTTGATTACGCGGTTTTTATTCGGAGGAGACAGACTCATGCAGCGATCCGCATTTATTTTGACCCTCATGGCATTCTTTTTCGTGCCGCTAGTGGCTCAGTCACCAGACGGTTGGGAGGTCCGCGTCGATCGTAGCCAGAACGCTGAGGATCCGGACGATGTGCCCGAACTCATGGTGATGGCGATGGGTGACGGTTTCCATGTTCAGGGAGGGCCAGCTGGTGTCTTCTGGAATCCTACCAATAGTACCGGAGGTGATTTCACCGCCAAGGCGACATTCAACCTATTGGAGCCGAGCGGACACACCAACTACTACGGCCTGACGTTTGGTGGCGAGGACCTCGATGGTGCGGGGCAGAGGTATGTCTATTTCCTGGTTGCGCAAAACGGAAACTATTTGATCAAGACGCGCGATGGTGAGACCGTGGGAGACATCATGGCTAGTACTCCCGACGCGGCGGTTCAGACACCTGGAGCGGATGGTCGCTCCACAAACATGCTGGAGGTGCGTGTCGCAGGTGACACTATTTCCTACGTCGTCAACGGCACAGTCGTGCACACGACGCCGAAGGCCGGAGCGACCGCGGTCACTGACGGCATCGTGGGTGTTCGCGTGAACCACCAGCTTAGCGTGCAGGTAGAGGGCTTCGAGGTCGAGGACTAGTCCCAGGATCGATTCGACCAGTGTGTGAGCAAGGCTGCGCTGGGTAGCTTCGCGGATCAGTGGCGGCCCGAAGCTACCGGCTTGCCTTTGCTCGCGCTTTCGGCAGGGGAGGTAGGATTTCAACGATGTCAGCGATTTTCGTTTTGTCACAAAACATTTCGTTCCGCCGCCCGTAGAGTACTTTCGATTTTGGCATCCAGAACATTCCCATGATTTCAGGTGTGGGTTCAACGGCGAACAGTGCTCTAACCTTACTGGTGTAGGCGAACCGATTTTCTAAAAGAATTCGTCCGAGCGGAACCCGTCCTTCCAGGATTCTCGCGCGAAGCCCCGGTGCGAAGGAGTCCAGTCGTACGCGGATAGCACCCAGAGCTGCTGGACGCCCCGATGATTCCTGAACGAGTAGCACCCGACGGAAGTAGGACGCTCCGCTTAGGAACATCGACAGTGGGCGGAGCACTGCGCGGTCACCAACATACCGTTCGAGCGTTCGTGTCATGTCAGAGTCGTGAGCCAAGAGAGCCTCGTAGGGCTGCGGAACCTTGTCCTGAGAAATAACTGTCATTCGCGGCATCGCCGCCGCTGCGCGGGTACAGACCCGGTCGAGTGGATACAGCAGCCCGTTGGAGCTGACGCGTACCGACGGTCGTCGGGATGCGGTTCGGTTCAGGGTAATTTTGGTTCGGCTGCTCACGGTTTGGTGTAAAGAGCTAGAGGACTTAGTAATTCAGAGATTGGCTCACGCACCTCCACTATACACGGGCCGCACTGGACTTCCACTTCAAGTCGGTCCATCGTCGACGTGTCACACGCCTCCATCGCTTGCTCGGATGGAACGTTGGTGGAGTGATCGATATGATGCGGAAGCGCGCGCCCTGTCTGCTCGGCGACGTCGATAAGGATTCAGAGGTGTGTCAGAGCACCGCCGTGCAACAGGCAGCTGTTGTCTAGTAAGTTATCTCGGTAGGCGCCCGTAGCTCAGTTGGATAGAGCACCGGCCTTCTAAGCCGGGGGTCGCAGGTTCGAGCCCTGCCGGGCGCGCCAATACGCGGCAGAGGGGCCGTCCTCACTGGCGGATGCCGGGTCCGCGTTTACGAAATACGAGGTGGGGGGAAGATAAGGGAGCGACTTGAGCACCTGCCAAGGCACTCCGCGTCGTCGCTCTCCGGCCGCGGTAGAAGTCCGTAGGGGCGCCTACGAACGGGGTCAGCGCTCGGTGACCCTCGTGGGGACGATCTCCCCGCGCTGCTCGACGTAGGTCCTGCACTGGTCTTCGGCATCGAAGCCATAGCGGTTCCACCCGGAGGCTTCACAATCGCTCGCGGTCTTGATCACGGCGCTCACGATGCCTCCGACCAGGCTCTGGAAGTCCTTGGTGGGGTTCCAGGCATTCTTCGCGACGACCAGGCCGTGCGAGGGGATGATCATGGTCCGATTTCCCTCGGCGCCGCTGGCCCAGTAGGCGTCTGCCGGGAGATCGTGCTCCTCGGTCGCCAACCAAAAATACGCACCATAACCCGGGTTCGCGCTGGACGGGGTCGAGACGAAGTCCGCCCAGCCCCTGGGGAGAATGCGTTCCCCGTCGAAGACCCCGTCTTGCAGATAGAGCAGCCCGAAACGGGCCCAGTCCCGTGTGCTCAGGTAGTTGTGGCCGTTGAAAAGGAGGTTGCCGTAAGGGTCGGGCTCCACAACGGCGCTCCGGACCCCGATCCGATCGAAAAGATACCTTTGAGGGAAAGCCAGGTACTCGATGTCGTACTCCCGCTCGACCACATCCCGGATGATCATACCGACGGCCAAGACGTCGCAGTTCCGGTAGCGGTTCACTGTGCCAGGAACGAAACGGAGGGAGGGCGCGATCGACGCCTGAAAGGCGTTGACCCCTTCGTTGTATCCGACCGAGTGGTGGTTCTGTGGAGTGAAATGAAGCGGATGGGTCAGAGGGTAGGTGTTGCAGTCCAGGCCGCTCGCCATCTGAAGCAAGTTTTTCGTCGTAATTCGGCTTCTTGCGTCTGGCGCCTCCCACGGTTTGATCGGTGCCGGGTCATCGACGTCGAGGTGGCCGGCTCCCACCAGGATCCCGGCCAGGGTGGCCTCGATGCTCTTTCCCTCAGAGAAGCTCAGATTACGGGTGTGTTCATCGTAGCCCAGTGCGTATCTCTCTCCCACGATGCGCCCGTCATGAAGAACCACCCAACCCCGCTCTCCCCGCTCCGGGTCGTTGTCCGAGAAGGCCGTTTCCAGGACCGACTCCACGGCAGCCCGATCGATCCCGCGCACCTTCTGACCATCGACGAGGTCGCCCACCGGCCAGGGGGCCGATTCGGCTGGCGGAAGATTCGGTGTCACCTTCACGGGTTCGTAGAAGACCTCACTCTCACCCGCTGGCAGCATGCTGCACCCCTGGTCCTCATGAAAGACCGCCGTCCGGGGCGGGGCCGGATAACGACCCACCGTGACTCTGGTCCTGTCGGTGTCCACGCGGACGTCGATCTGGTCCCAGTCCCACCACTCCAACAGACGTTCCCAGCGAACAACGTCGCCGATCGCCATCGCTTCCTCGGGCGAGCGTCCCACCACGAAGATCACCGAGCATAGCTGTTTCGCGTTTCGAGCCAATGCGGCGGAGAGCCGGGATACGTCGATGTCAGAGGAGGATTGGGCCCTAGCCGGTGCCACGCCCCCCCCAAACGCAGAGCACACCGCCAACACGACCACGGCGAGGCAGCGGATTCGACCACACGCAAGCCGAGTTACCCCGGTGCCTGCGGCGGTTTCAGTTAGCATGAGCTCCTCCAATGACTGACAGATCGATCGTCCTCTCGCGCGACCATCAGAACAGGAGTCTAGCGCATTGTCTAGTGGTTATCTCCATAGGCGCCCGTAGCTCAGTTGGATAGAGCACCGGCCTTCTAAGCCGGGGGTCGAAGGTTCGAATCCTTCCGGGCGCACCATTTCCTTTTCGATTCGTTTTGAGAATCACGCGATAGAGCCTTCGTCCGAGTTCGTCGGCTCGCTTCGGACGATGCCAGGCCGAATCCTAGTTCACTATCGCGAGCAACTCAATTTCGAAGATTAGCGTAGAGTTGGCTGGAATGCCGGGTTGCGAGGTCGGGCCGTAGGCAAGATTGGCTGGGCAAATCAATTCGGCCTTTCCGCCGACTCTGATTTTTTGCATGCCCTCAGTCCAGCATGGAATCACTTGCCCCAGGCTGAATTCGGCTGGCTCATTACGCGTGTAAGAGGTGTCGAACTCGGTGCCGTCAATCAAGGTGCCGCGGTAGTTCACTCGTACCGTGTCGCTAGCTGCAGGTGACGTGCCTGAACCGGCGGTAAGCTCGTGATAGACGATACCGCTATCAGTGCGTTGAGCTCCAGCCCTGGCCGCAGCCTGGTTCAGGAACGCAGCTCCAGCCGCGTCACGGCTTTCGGCAGCGATCGCGGCGCGCGCGCGCGCCAGTTCAGCGATCTTTGGCCCCCAGATATTAAGCTCCACGGCCGGATTGCCGGAAGCAGCATCGGACAGCGCGCGTTTCACAATTTCGATTTCGTCGGGCGACAGCTCCAAGTCGGCGATATTTCGGCTCAACACAAGGCCAAGCGCGTAGACAGTGCGGTCGTTGTCGTTGCGCAGTGAAACGGGAGTGGGCGCGGTAGTTACCTCGACAGCTTGGCTAGGGGTCTCCTGCGCAACCGCGTCTTTGGCGCTGCTATCCGGCTCTACCGTTTCCTCAGGCTGGGAGATAGAAGGCTCCGGGACCTCAACAGCATCGGAAGTAACTGTCTTGGTGGATGCTGTTTCCGGAGCTGGGGAGCAGGAAAGCAGCAGTACGGCGGCCAGGAAAGGAAGCGATACGATCATCAATCGGCGCATTAGCTACAGGGTATATCAACATACGGTCCAGACGGTTAGCGGCCGTGGCTTGCGAATACGAAAGCGCTCCCGTTCGTGTCAAACGCCATGACGTCGTAGGGTTGCACGTCGGAGCCATCGATCTCCATGCCTGGTGAGCCAATTGGCATGCCTGCGACGGCTAGGCCGGCGATCGCAGGACGGTCTCTGAGCAATCGTTGGACATCGGCGGCAGGTACGTGCCCTTCGATTACATAACCGTCCACGAGTGCGGTATGACAAGACTGCATTTTGCGCGGCACGCCGTTCCTCGTTTTTAACGCTGCGAGGTCTCGCGTGTCAGTTGTTCTGACTGTAAAACCTTGCTCTTGCAGATGCTTCACCCACAGAGAGCAGCAGCCGCAGGCCGGATCCTTGTAGACATCAATCACCGATTGCCTGGCGGTCTCAGCAGAGCGTCCCGCAAAGACCACGACGGCGATCCCAAGCACAGTCGCCAGGCTGACTACACCGCTAACCCAGGTCAGTCGCAACGGACGTGCCGAGGATAAGGTATTCGTTTGATACGGAGTGTGCTTGCTCATGCTGAAACTCCAGTTTCGTTCTTGGTGGCGCGTGCCTAGATCGGACTTGCAGGTGGTCCGGGGTTTTGCTTCTAAAAACAGAGCTCCCCCACAACGGTGCCAGCGTCGAAGGAGTCTGACCAGTGTACACGTTGAGTGGCACCACGTCCTTGGCGTCGCTCTCTAGAAGGCAGCGTGCGCTTGCGGGGTCTTTTCTTACCGGCTTGCGCGAATATCGGCTTGGCGCCTCGCGACTGGAGGAACGAAAATACACTCCTGGGAGCAAATCGGGAGGTTCTTTTCTCAAGAGAGCGCGGAGTGGGACTATTTGACAGGCCCTTTCGCAGGATTGATATCGATCAGAAATAGTTCGCAGCTTGGTTGGCAGGGGGCCGTTCGTCTCTTGACTGGCGTAGAATCGTCGGAATCAGCAAAATGACGATTGTGTCTCCTGGGATTGTTTGCCTGCGACTGCGCGTACGGTACGCAAAAACGTTGAGTCAGGACGATGTCCTTTCTAGACGGAGCCGGCGGCGCGCGGTCGTATTGGCGCTTGTCGCCAGTGCCCCACTTATTTGGACGTCGATGGCGTTGGGCCAGAGCGGAACCGATGCCGATTTACCGCGGCAGGTCGAGGTAATTCGGACGGCGTACGGGGTACCGCACATCTATGCTGAGAACCTGAGAGCGCTTGGTTACGCGCTGGCCTACCTGCAGGTTGAGGACTACGGCGAGCGTGTGCCGCTCGGTCTGCTTCGTGCACGAGGAGAGCTCGCTCTTCATCAGGGGCGGACCGCCATTGACTCGGACTTCGCGAATCGGCCCTCCTTCACCCGAGCCGTGGAAATTTACCTGGAACTGCACCGGGATACCCGGTCCGTGTACGAGGGGTTTGCCGCCGGCGTAAATATGTACATGGCTCAGCACCCGGAAGAATTTTCCGACTGGACGGTGTCGCCGTTCACTGGGTATGACGTCGCGGCTCTATACGTCTACCGTTCGAGCGCAGGTCAGGAGCGTCGGTGGGTTCGCCAGCTGGACGCTTCGGCTGAGGCGCCGCTCATTGATCTCGATGGAGGTACCCCGGACGGATCCGTTGACGAGGGGTCCAGCGCTTGGGCGTTCGCTCCGAGTCGCACTACGTCTGGCGCCGCCATTTTGCTCAGGAACCCGCACTTGTCGTGGGAGGCGGGTTACTGGGAGGCCCACGTGATCGTGCCAGGGCTATTGGATTTCTACGGCGACTTTCGTATCGGTGCTCCGCTGGGCATCATCGGCGGGTTTAATCCGCACCTGGGTTTTGCCACCACGAACAACGACGTAGACAACGCTCAGGTCTACGCGTTGGAGGTTGATCCGAGTCGCGTCGATCACTACTTCCTTGACGGCACGTCAGTCCCGATTGGTCGCGAGTTACTCACGGTGCGATTCCGCAACGGAGACGGCTACGGCCTCGCAACACACGAGCGTCTGTTTACTGACTTGGGTCCCGTGATTCATAGGGACCACGGCCGGATTTACGTGTTGCGGACGCCGGAAGACGGTGAGTTTCGGGGGGGTGAGCAGTTTCTCCGGATGATCCAGGCCACGACCCTTGCCGAATGGACCGAGGCTATGCGGCTCCGCGCTCACCCGCGTTCCAATTTTATGTACGCTGACGCGGCAGGAAATATCTTGTTCCTCTGGAACGCTGCGATGCCCAAGTTTCCGCATCCGTACGACGATGCCCGTGCAGTGGCCGTGACTACCGGTGATCAACTCTGGACAGAGCTGCACGAGTTGAGTGAGCTACCGCAGTTGTTGAATCCGGTCGGTGGATATTTGCGCAACGAGAATGACGGGCCCTGGCTCAGTAACCTCCGTTCGCCTCTTAACCCGAATGACTATCCCGAATACTTCGAAGGGCACGAGTTTAGTTTACGCAGTCAGCATGCTCAGCAACTGGTGGGTGGCGATGAACGACTCTCGCTGGAAGAAGTCATGTTGCGTAAGCATAGCTACCGGATGCTGCTCGCCGATCGCGTTAAGGATGAGCTGGTAGCGGTAACACGCGACGCGATCGGATCGGGGGTGCTGAACACCGGTTCTGTGGACCCAGCTTGGGTGGCCTCGGGGCTAACGCTGCTTGAGGAATGGGACAATACAGTGGCACCGGAAAGCCGTGGTGGCGTGCTCTTCAAGGAGTGGTGGAGGCGCTATACAGAGGCACTTGAAGCTGATGCAAATCCGACACGCGAGGATGAGAGGGTAGAGTTTTTTAGAATTCCCTGGTCCGAGACAGTCCCGACCGAAACGCCGCGAGGACTGGCAGCTCCAGGACTGGCGGCTCGTGTGTTCCCTGGGGCGGTTGCTACGACGGTGGAGCGTTTTGGCGCGTGGGACGTCGCCTGGGGCGACGTGCACCGAGTCAGGCGCGGGAATGTGGATGAGCCAATCGGGGGTTGTGCGGGTCGTCTGGGGTGCTACCGGGTGATCAACTTCCATGAGGACGAAGACGGGCTTCGACGTGCGGTGGGTGGCGACGGTTGGGTCCTGGGAGTCGAGTTCACAAGTCCCCCACGTGCTCTCTCCGTACTGGCCTACGGGCAGAGCAGTCATGAGGCGTCGGCCAACCACGCGGATCAGGCGGCAATGTTCGCGCGTGGGGAGATGAAAGAGGTGGCTTTCACGCGGGAGGACGTCGAGCGTGGCGCTGAACGGCGCTATCGGCCGGGGCTCGATCGATAGAATTCGAGGGCGTGGCTTAGGCCCGTTAAGGCGTCGTGGCGATTCCTGCATTGAAACTCAAGATACGGCTCTGTATGTCGATTTGAGAGTAGCCTCACGCAGGGTAGGCACAAACGCCAAGCTGGGTTAGAGTTGGCAGGAGTTCTGGATACTGTCTTTCATTTCCATGGTCGCGGAGGAATGCAAAATGAGTAAGTGGCGAATACTTTTGGTGGTGGTGACGTGTGTATTTGCTGGAGCCGCCGCTCAGGCTTGCGCTTCGCAAGATACGGAAAGCCAAGCCGAGCAGCCTGAGCCACGCAGCCTTCCGACTTTCGAAGTCGACGACGGCTGGATGAAGGTGCCGGAACAGTGGAAAATCGGCGACGCGTCGAGTTTCGCTATCGATTCTGGCGGCAACGTGTGGTTATTACACCGCCCATGGACGCTAGGACCGGATGACGTTGCTATGGCTGCTCCCCCGATTATGGTTTTCGATAGCGGAGGGGATTTTGTCAAAGCGTTAGGTGGCCCTGGAGATGGCTATGAATGGCCTCAGCGTGAGCATGGCCTCCATATCGACTCTGAGGACTTTGTCTGGGTGACCGGCAACAACTGTCCGACGAATGGTCTTCCACGAGAGCCCGTAGCAGATGACCAAGTGCTCAAATTTGCACCAGACGGAAGTGTCGTTTTGCAAATCGGTCACAGTGGGGATGGGACGGCAAGTAATGCGGACACCGAAAACGTGCATCGTGCGGCTGATGCATGGGTGCATGCTCCGACGAACGAAGTGTTCGTCGCCGATGGTTATGGGAATAGCCGCGTTGTTGTATTCGATGCCGACACGGGTGCGTTTAAGCGTATGTGGGGCGCGTTCGGCGATGTGCCAGTAGACGACGCCACCTGTGAGGTTATTTACTTCGGTGATCCTGCAGGGCCGGGTCTTGAAGCGTTCAACCTGATTCATGCAGTAGCTGTTTCGAATGACGGGACAGTGTATGCCGCCGACCGGGAGAATCGGCGAGTGCAGGTCTTCTCGACGGATGGCACATTCGTTGACGAGATGATCAAGACTGATACAGAGTTCGCGCGCGGCCTGGCATTCTCAGCCGATCCGGAGCAACAGTTTTTGTATGTCGGTAACGGAGAAAATATCGCCATTATTGAACGGGCGACGTTCGAGATGGTTGGTGCGATCAGCGTCCCAGGAATGATCGGCGGCGGTCACCAAATTGCGAGTGATTCCAATGGCAATATTTACATCGCGCAGACAGCTGCGGGTGTACAGAAGCTCTCGTATACAGGGCTCTCGCAGGTGCCGTAGAGCATGGTGGAGTGGGGGACTGAAGAATCAGTCTTGGAAGTTTGAAGACTTCGCGAAATTTGATTGCTAGCTTCAGTTGGGAATCTTAGGCGGACCGCTGCTTACAGGATCCCTAGAAGGTCTGAGATCGCTAGATGCTTTCCTGGCGATTCTCGTTGCGGCTCAACCTAATGCCTGTTGCGCACATGTTGAGGAGTCTTGCCTGGCGAGGAAGTGTTAACTGGCCGGAGTTGGCACAGGTTCGATGTTTCAAACGAGGCGGCATCCGCGGGAGGGGTTGAGCATAATGCAGGCGATCCCTGGAGCGGTCGAGATATTCAGGACGCAGTGCTCGACCTCAACTCAGGAATAGGGCGATGTCAAGGCGACGCTTTCTTAAAGCTTCTGCACTGACTGGAGTTGCCTTTGTCGTGGGTGCCCCAGGTGTGGTTGAGGTTAGGGCAAGGTCTGCGAGTCAAACAGCAGCGAACGGACCGATTCGGATCATCCTTGGTGGCTATGGACCGTCGACGACGAGTTTTAGCCGCGGTTTGAAGCTAGTTGGCGACCGACTGGAAGCACGATTCGGCGATGATATCGATGTCCGATACGTCTACAACGTTATGGATGTCGGCTATGACGGTGGCGGAGAGCTTCGTTGGCTCGTTGACTCAGGCGTGGTGACGCTTGCCTACCTGACGATGTCGACTGGTATTCCCGAGTTGGAAGTCGCTGCGCTCCCGTTCCTATTCTCCGACACCGCCCAGGCACGGGCCATCATGGATGGGCCGCTGGGACAAGCGGCGACGACCAGGATTGAAGCGGGTTCGAATTTTCGCATTCTCGGTTTTTTTGAGAATGGTTTCCGGCATGTGTCGAACAACGTTCGGCCTGTGTATACACCGACTGATCTAAATGGCCTTTCGATTCGTTGCCTGGGCAGTCAGGCTCGCACGTTCGAACTGCTGGGAGCTCTCCCGCGCACAATGAGCTTGGCGGCGGCGATCCCGGAGCTTGAGGCCGGTACTATTGATGGTCAGGAGAATCCGTTCGAGAATACCGTCAGCTACGGCCCCTATCGTTTTCAGCGCTACCACACCGCGACGTTTCATTCCTACTTGTCGCGACCGATATTTGTGAATCGGCAATCGTTTGACGCTTGGCCTGAGGATTTGCGGATGGAAATACGCGCTGCCGCGCAAGACGCCATGATCTATCAGCGTAAGTTGCACGACCAGGCAGAAATCGATTCAGCGGTTGTTATTAGAGAGTTCGGTGGTGAAATTGTAGAACTCACAGCGGAGCAGCGAGCGGAGTTCGTAGCCGCTGTCTCCTCGATCTATGCCGACGCTGATACTCGGTACAGTCGGGAACTCTTAGGCATGGTCGGCCTGTAACTTTAGCAGCATACGCGCCGCCTGCCAGGATTGACGTGAGCGCTACCAGTTATATTGATTGGGGAGAGGGTTAGCCAATTTGAATGAGAGTGCTAGCCGCTGCGTTGTTGAGGGAGGGTCGGTCGGTGCGTTCACTTAACCTCGATATACCAGAGAGTCTGGGCCTTGGCGACCCGTTGCTCACGCGGGGCCAAGGCCAGTTGTACCGTATGACTCTGTGCAGTGGCGCTGTTACAGCCGTGACTCTTGATTCATTCGTCTCCGGTCGCCGACATCCGTAGTTGTTGATGCTTTCTGTCAAGGGAGGGCCTGCAATGGTTCGCGTAGTTCGTGCCAGAGTCGTCGCGTTGGGAGCCGTAGTTGTGATGGTCGCGATGGGTACTGGGAAGACGGACGCCCAGACGGGCTCACTGCCTAACCCATATGTGTCAATTTTGAACTGGGGAAAAATTCCACAGGGAAGAATCTGGGGCCAGATGGCAGCCCTTGATATCGACAGCCAGGGCAATATTTGGGCGGTCGAAAGGTGCGGAGGCACCACGTGTAATGGTCTGCCCGAAGCGCCGGTGCTCGCGTTTGGTGAGTCGGGTGATGTCGTGAAGAGCTTGGGAGCGGCAGTGTTTGTCTTTCCCCATGGTATCGCGATCGATAACGACGACAACGTGTGGATTACTGATGGCCGGGCGATGGACGGAAAGGGTCATCAAGTTATCAAGTTCAATGCAGACGGAGAGATCGTGATGAGACTGGGCACGGCAGGAATTGCTGGTGAGGGTCCGGACACGCTCAACGGCCCATCGGATGTTGCGGTTGCCCCCAATGGTGACATCTTCGTCGGAGACGGGCATGATGCCGGGACGAACGCGCGCGTCGTGAAGTTCTCGAAGGACGGTACGTTCATTAAGTCCTGGGGGCAGAAGGGGGTAGGCCCTGGCGAATTTGCCACGCCTCACTCTCTTGCCTTCGATTCGAGCGGACGGCTGTTTGTGGGTGACCGGGAGAACAACCGGATTCAGATATTTACCCAGGACGGAGCGTTCCTTGAGGAATGGAAGCAGTTCGGCCGGCCAAGCGGTATGTGGATCGACGACGACATCATCTATGTTGCCGACTCCCAATCGGACATGACGCTCAACCCAGGGTTCATGCGCGGTATTCGCATCGGTAGCGCGATAGACGGATCGGTCGCGGCGTTTATTCCCCATCCTAACCCTGATCCGGCTTCCCCTGCGGCTGAAGGCGTCGTCGTTGATGCCGAAGGTAATGTCTACACTGCTGGAAACGACGAGCCCGTGGCGAAGCATTTGCCGATGGACGCTAAAGTGCGGTAGTTGTCGACTGCGACGCAATGTTGCATCGAGAGTCAAACCTAGGTCTGATCGGCCTCAGCTATCCAAGTGGGCCTACATGCGCTTCGAGTAGACTCGTTGCTCGCTGCCCAATCATTCGCTTCCAGCGTCTGTAGTAGGCGCTCAGTTCTGCTCGGAATGGTGCTGTGTCCAGGTCGTTGAACATCATTCCTTGCCTGACGAGGTGCGCCCGTCCTGCGGGGCCGTTGAGGATGGCGTTGTCGGCTCGCTGCAGGGCCGCGAAGGTCTGGGTATTACGTTCAATGACGTTTTGCACGTCTGTCGGCAGTCGTTGCCACGCCTGCAGGTTAGCAATGAGACTAAATCCGGACCATGAGTGGTTTGTCATGTTCACGTACCTCTGCACCTCGTAAAGTCTGAATAGCTGGACGATATTAATCGGGTCCGCCTGTGCCTCGACGAGGTCGCTCGCTAGTGCTGCGTGGAGTGTCGCTATGTTCATGGAGCTAGTGATAACTCCCAACTGTTCGAAGAATTCTAGGTACATCGAAGAACCCGGTGAGCGAAGTCTGAGGCCCTGCATATCGTCAGGCGTGTGGATAGGTTTCGTCGCGGTCGTGATCTGGTGGAAGCCATTTTCAAAGCACCCTTTCGGGAGTGCGTAGAGGCCGAGGGCTCTCAGTTCTTCTCGTAAATAATCACCGAGATCACCGTCCATCGCTTCATACACCTGTGCCTGCGTGCGGAAGGCATAAGGTGTGGCCTGTACCTGGGCGACAGGGGCGAATGACGCAAGACCGCTGGCGCTCAGGGTAGAGAACTCGATCTGCCCATCGCGCAGCATCTGCGTTGAACTGGGGCCAGCTGACGCGCCTGACGAGCTGATACTGCCGGGGAATATCTCGATCTCGACCCGGCCTGCTGTCTGAGCATTAATCGTGGCCCACATCTCAACGAGTCGCTTGTGTAGCGGGCTTTCGGGAGGCTGGTTGTGGTGCTGGCGCATCGAGAAGTCCGCTGCTCGTGCCCGGCGCGAGATGAGCGTCAATCCACCAGTTGCCGCGAGGCGGTTGCCGAACTGTCGGCGAGTCATCTTGAGATTAGTCATCGTTGGGGTCTCCGCGGCACCATGTCGTGAACGGGAGTATACGCCTGGTGCCGGTCAGCTGAGGCAAATGTCGGAACAACGCCACCAATGCGTTATTTCAAGTAATAATTTCTCTCAGTCATCTAGTAGTTGGGAGGGGCTCGAACATGACGACACAAAGCACGCGCCGAGAGTTACTCAAGGGAGGCCTCGCCGTGGCGGGCTTGGGGATTTTCGGTTTTCCGGAGTGGGCCTTTCCGGTCCTCGCGCAGGGTGAGACGCTCGTGGCGTTTACCGACCTGCCCGATACGATCACTCTGGCCAGGACGCCAGACAGGCGTATCATCGACATTCGTAACATCGTTGGCCCGATTACTCCACGTGATCAGTTCTTCACTACGCAACACTACGGACATCCTGATATCGACCCTGATACGTTTCTTCTAACGGTTTCTGGATTGGTAGACCGTAAAGTTTCGCTCTCCTTAGATGAATTGAGGGCGATGCCGAGCACTGAGCTCGTCGCTGGGTTTGAGTGCTCAGGTAATCGGCGGCCACTTCAAGGGTTGGCAAGCAACGGACGTTGGACTGGCGTCAGATTGCAATTGGTACTGGGCTTGGCTGGTGTTCAGGCTGGGGCGCGTGAGTTGGTATTCTTCGGAGCCGATCACGGCGAAGAGGAAGTCAATTTCCGTGGGCGGACCATAACAGTGGAGCAGCAGTTCGGCCGGAGCCTTTCGCGGGAAAAGGCCTTGTCGTTAGAGCCGCTGCTGGTCTACGCGCTCAATGGGGAACCTTTAACTAAACATCAGGGTTTTCCTGTTCGGCTCGTTGTTCCTGGGTGGTACGGCGTAGCCAACGTGAAGTACCTGTCTGAAATTCACGCACAGGAGGAACAGTACCTCGGCAAGTTCCAGGCACGCTGGTACCGTACGTTGCGAGGCGAGATGATCGACGGCGAGATGAAATGGAAGGAGTCTGCCGTGACTCAGATGCAGCTTAAATCGTTCATTGCGCGAGTTAGTCATGATGGTAGCCGCCACAATGTGTTTGGGGTCGTGCTCAACGATGGGACACCGTTGCGATCGGTCGAGGTACGGGTGGATGGTGGATCATGGCAATTTGCCAGGTTGGATCCGTCCACGGCGGACCAGCACTCCTGGAAGTTCTTCAACTACGAATGGAACGGTGCCACCCCCGGCGAGCACACGATCGTATCTCGTGTGACCGATGTGACTGGCAAGGTTCAGCCTACCGAGGAGGAGCTGGTCAACAAGAAGACATTCCTTGAAGACAACTCGCAATACCCGCGAACAGTGATGATTACGTAGCGAACCTCAGCAGAGAGTCGATCTTGACGTGTTGACGTTGGCCTATTGGATCGCCGGTCAGTGACAATTATAGTGTAGGGGACTATACTATATGTATGACAGCTCATTTTCAGCGAGATAGGAGGCGGCTTGCCACTCGGGTGAATCGCATCGTGGGACAACTTGAGGCCGTGCGGCTTCTGCTTCAGCAGGAGGGTGAGGACGAGGCGCGCTGCTATGAGGTCATGCGCCAGCTCGCATCGATCAAGGGTGCGACGCGCGGTCTCATGTCAGCCTATATGGCGGGGTTCGTTCGAGATCACATAAAGATAGCTGCCGAGGGTGAGACGCTTGACGAGTTTGCCGAGGAGTTACTGGACGTGGTGCGGGCGTTCCAGAGTTGACACCATGCCGGTCGGCTCCATTCGGGATGCCGCCGCCAACTACAGGACTCATCATGCGCCGATTGGCCAGAGTGATGCCAACCAGCACGAGAATCCTATGCTGAATCAGCCTTCTCACTCCCCTCATGTGCAATCGGTGGATGGCGTCAACGAAAATCGGCCGACCCAGCGCCGCGCGCTTGGTTGGTGTCTTGGCATCACGATTATGGCGATGGTGGGCGAGGCGATCGCCGGATGGCTAACGGGCAGCTTGATGCTTCTGTCGGACGCGATGCATATGCTCAGTCACAGTGTCGCGCTTGGCGTGAGCTATATCGCGATATGTATAGGAGATCTGGCGCGCACGGCGCGGTCTCATTTCGGCTTGTTTCGCGCAGAAATCCTTGCGTCGCTCTTTAATGCGCTCGGTCTCTTTGCTCTCATCGGTTGGATCGTATACGAGTCGATCGAGCGATTACAGTCGCCCGTTCACATAGTAGGTCCGGCGATGGTTATGGTGGCCATCATTGGTCTATTGGTCAACGTGGCGACGGCCTGGATTCTCGGACACTCCGGGGCTGAGGACTTGAATACCAGGAGCGCGTTGCTCCACATGCTCGGTGATATGTTTTCGTCGGTCGTAATTGTCGTCGGAGGAGTCGTATTAATTCAGACCGGATGGAACTGGCTCGATCCGATCCTTAGTCTAATCGTTGCGCTTGTGATTTTCTGGTGGGCGATTGGTCTTCTTCGTTCATCTTGCAGCGTGCTGCTTGAGCGTGCACCCGATGGCGTCGAGCCGGATGAAGTGCACAGTCTGATGCGTGGTGAGGCAGGGGTGCGAAGTGTGCACGACATACATATCTGGGAGATCACGACCGGATATATTTGCATGACAGCGCATGTCGTCGTGGATGATACCCGTGTGTCGGAGACGGCGCGTCTTCGGGAATCGATCTGCGACGCGCTACGGAAGCGATTCCAGATCGTGCATGTCACGCTACAGATCGAAGCCACGGCCGGCTAAGCAGGGAGGCGATCCCTGTACGCAGGTGGCACGAAAGCGCCCTAGAAGCTGAAGCGCAGACCGAATTGCAACTCTCTTGGCGTGCCTGCGCTAAAGATGCGACCGAAATTCGGTGTCCCGAAAATGCGATTCGGCAGATTGAAGTTCGCTCGGTTGAGCAGATTGAAAACTTCCAGTCTTAATTCAAGTTGATCGCCCTGCTGTGCACGCCAGGTCTTGGCGAGTGACATGTCCACGTTGGCGTATGCGGGCCCGACTACGCTGTTACGTGGTGCGCTCCCGAACGTGAACCGATCCGGTAGTAAGAACGCTCCCGTGTCGAACCACCGTTCGGGCGTCGACTCGCCGCGGGGTAACTGCGGATCCCGGAGCTGGTCCGGACGCTGGGCGGGACCGGTCCCGATGTTGGCTTGGTCGACTCCCAGATTGACGGTAAACGGCGAGCCTGATCTGACAGAAATGATTGTGTTGAGACGCAAGTCGCCGAAGATCGCTTCTTTGAGTCCTCCGGCACCTGCAAAGAATGGCAGTTGATATGTGCCGCTCGCTACGAACTGGTGCCGATGGTCAAAGCTTGAGTTTGCCCACTCGCCATTGAAAATGTCGCGTACGTTCTGAGGTCGGTTGAACTCTGCTGCGGTCGGGCCAGGACTTGACGCATCGTCCGTTGAGGTCGACAGTGTGTAGCTCACGGTGAATGCGTAGTTGTTTCGTAATTGCCGCTGCGTCTTGAGCGTGAGACCGTGGTAAATCGACTTGCCGTCAAAGCGGATGGCGTTAATGTGACTAAGTTGCGGGATCGGTCGGCGCGCCTGAATTGAACCTGGTCCAGGCTTTGGAACGTTACGGACGGTGGCGTTGTCCGCGGCCAGAGTCCAGGACCCCATATAGGAGATTTCGACCATAGTGGCCGGTAGCAGTTCGTACTGGATGCCGCCGCTCCACGTTTGCGTGTATTCCACGTTAAACGCGTGATCCATCATGCTGGCGCCCACCGTGCCAGTTGCATCGCTGGTTAGGATGTCACGCGTTGAGAGCGTTGGAATAGAAACATCCGCCGGCACGTCTACTTGCTTGGTCGAGAAAAAGGGGAGATTACGGGCGAATGCTGTCTGGACGCTGTACGCCCACTGATTGAGAAAGATGCCATACCCACCACGAATGACGGCACGGGAATCATCCAGGGCAAGCGCGAACCCGACGCGAGGTGCAAGACGGACTTTACTGGGATCTAGCAGTCCGCGACCCCAGCCAGCCTCCTTGGACGTTACGTACGGGAGGGGAATTAACGGCAATAGTGTTTTGGCGTCGGGGTTGATGTTGCCAGCGTTATCGCTGGCAATGACAAATCGGCCACCCGGTGCTGAGAGATCGATGGAAGAGAGTCGGTTCCCAGTGTCTGTCATGTGCTGGTTGTACTCGTAGCGCAATCCGACGTTCACCGTTAGATTGTTGTTTACGCGCCAGTCGTCCTGAGCGTAAAAGTGGAACCAGTTAGTCCGGCCATCTTCGTCGCCACGGCCAATGCCGGAGGTGGCCGATGTCGGGTAGCCAAGCAGGAAGTCCGCCAGGGCGTTTCCCGAGAACTGTCCCGTGTAGGTGAACGCGCCTCGAGCGTTGTCTGGCTGCTCAGGTCGGAGCTGCAGGCTGTACAAGTAGGCACCGAGCTTCCACCGGTGCGAGCCGCGATCGATTGTGAAGTTGTTGTAGAGCTCAAAATGTTGATTGTTTCTGAAAATAAACGAGGTTGGGTCGCCCATCGTGCTGTAAAGATTACGTGTGGAAATCTGCGGGAAGCCGACGTCGCGTAGGTCACGCGTCACACCCTGCAGTCCGACCTGGCCCGCGAAGTCCGTGCCACGGTTCAGACTGGTTTGCCCTCCCTTGACCTGCATCCAGCCGAAGCGCAATTCGTTGATCATCGTTGTGCCGAATACATGCGTGTGGCTCGTGACCAGGTTTCGAGTGCTTGTGTCGAGCGTGCGTCCGAAACCTGGAACCAGTGATTCTTGTTGCACGCTCGTGCCGAACGGCTGGATCTCGTCGACGTCGTAGGTGCTGAAGCGGGCAAAGAGCTGGTCGCTATTCGAGAGACGGTGATCGAGACGGATGCTGAATTGATTCATGTCCCGGTTTTCCTTCTCTACCGACGTCAGGTTTTGAAGCGCCGCGTCGGAGGTCGGGAGCGGAATGTTCTGCAGAAATGCCTTAGCGATCGAGTCAATTCTGTCAGCGGGAATCTGGCCATTCGGAAACGGTGTACACGCGCCGCCTGTGGAAATCGATAGCGGGTCGCAGATTGTATCGGATCCAGAAAAGTCACCACTACGCAGCGCAGCTGTGGGTACCGAGAAGGTCTTGGTTGTCGATCGACGGACACGTTCACCTTCATAGCTCGCAAAGAAGAAGGTCTGATTCTCCTTCAACCGGCCGCCGGCAGCACCGCCGAATTGATTGTGGTTCAGGGGTGGGTTTGGCCCGTCACTCGGAGCGAAATAGTTGCGGGAGTTGAAACGATCGTTACGAAGGAACCCGAAGAGACTGCCGTGGAATTCGTTTGATCCCGCCTTGGTGACCACGTTGATGAGAGCCGAGGCCTTACCGCCGAATTCAGCCGGGTACATTGATTTTTGGAGCCTGAATTCCTGGATCAAGTCGATGGATGGATTGAGTACGAGGTTGTTGAACAGTTGGTCAGTGACCATACTGCCGTCGAGTAGGTAGATATTGTGTCCAGCGCGTTGTCCCCCGATGTTTGGCAGAGGGCCAGTTTGTCCGAGGGCGGCGCCTCGAGTGCCGCCAGGTGGGATGATGACGGAGTCGCTGAGCTGAGCCAGTGCCAAAAAATTACGTTGGCTCAGCGGAATCTGCACCACTTCGCGATTTCCGATCACGTCGCTGATTTCAGCCGTGGTGGATTGCAGCAGAGGAATCGCCGACGCTGTGACCGTGATCTGGTCCGAAAGACCCTCAAGGCTCAGCACGAAGTCCAGGGCTATCGTCCGGCCGATCTGTAACACGATACCAGGACGAGTCTGTGAGTCGAACCCTGGCATTGCCGCCGTGACGTTCCATTCCCCAATCCGAAGCTCAGGAAGAAAAAAGCGTCCACTGCCGTCTGTTACGCGCTCGATTGCTGTTCCGGTTGCTGGCTGGACGGCGGTCACTGTTGCGCCTGGCAGGACACCGCCGGTGGTGTCGTTCACGACGCCAGTGATCTGGGCGGTGTTGGTTTGCGCGAATGTTGCTGGTGTCAGTGTGACCACCACTAGTGAGGTGCAGAATATCTTTAGACAAGGACGTGTAAATCCTGCAAGGCGTTGTCGAGTCAAACGCACCTCCGGAAATCGGAATATGGGAAACCGTAACGAAAACAAACCTTAATTTTAAATTATTTTCGCGAGAAAAAAAATAACGTCGTGAGCATATGGTTTGCGGTCAGTAGGAGGGGTCGTACATTTGGGCCAGGATGTGCTCGCGGAGGTTGGCCGGGCGAGGGAGGTGCGCCGAACCTTCGGCGTAGGACTGTTCAGCAACGACGATGGCTATTTCGGCAGAAACTGTTCGAATTTCACTAAGCGCTGGATACACTGCCCCGGCGGCGAGGTCTGCTTCGGTGACCTGTGAGGCGAGAGCTCGAGCCGCGGCCAGGAACATTGGTTCTGATACGCGACTAGAACGGGAGACGATCGCACCAAGCCCGACACCGGGAAAAATGTAGGCGTTGTTCGCTTGTCCTGCTCGGTAGCGTCGGCTTTCGAAGTCGAACGGAGCAGACGGACTTCCACTGGCGAAGATCGCACGTCCTTTTGACCACGTGTAGGCCTGCTGTGCTGTGCACTCGGCGCGCGACGTGGGGTTGGACAGGGAAAAAATCGTTGGGCGTGTATTGATTTCGGTCATTGTTTCAATGACCTCTCGCGTGAAGGTACCGTGTGCGCCAGTCGCACCGATTAGAACGTGTGGTCGGATGTGACGCAGTGCTTCGATGAAGTCCATCTCGGGGCCTTGGTGCGCATACGGCAAATTATGTTCCGCGAGATCCGTACGCGATGAGACGAGCAATCCGTGAAGATCGACAAACGAGAGGTGTCGTCTGGCCTGGTCCGGCGAGTGACCGGCTGCGACGAAGGCCTCGACCGATAAGTCCGCAATGCCTGTAGCCGCCGATCCTGCTCCGAGGAACATGACGCGCAGATCTTCGAACCGCAGCCCGGAAATTCGAGTCGACGCATACAAGCCGGCCAGGGCTACTGCGGCGGTTCCCTGGATGTCATCGTTGAAGCAGAACGCCCGGTTGCGATAGCGCCGAAGCAGCCGGTAAGCGTTCGGTGTCAGAAAATCCTCGAATTGAATCAAGGCCTGCGGCCATTTGTCCTGCAGTCCCACAATTAGCTCCTCCACGAGGGAATCGTAGGTAGCGCCCTTTAGGCGCCTCTGTGCCACGCCTAGATACAACGGATCGGCCAGCAGTTCTTCGTTATTGGTCCCAACGTCGAGCATTATCGGTAGGCAGTGCTCTGGCGGGATGCCGGCGCATGCCGTATAGAGGGCGAGCTTCCCAATGGGAATAGCCATGCCGTTGGCTCCGAGGTCGCCCAGTCCGAGGATTCGTTCGCCATCGGTTACCACCACCACGCGCACGTCGGACTCTGGCCAGTTGTCCAAGTTCTCGCGAATTGCCCCGCGGTCTGCTGGCGTGACATAGAAGCCACGAGGCTGTCGGAAGATGTGCGCAAATTCCTTGCACGCCTGTCCCACGGTCGGTGTGTAGATGATCGGCAACAGTTCGTTGATGTGATCGATTAACGTTCGATAGAAGAGGCGCTCATTGCGGTCTTGCAGAGCGCGGAGCCCGACGTATTTTTCGATGTCGTACGCCTTGCGACGAATGTTTTCCAGGACACGTATTGTCTGGCGCTCCATCGTACTGATTTGTGCGGGCAGGAGTCCGCGCAACCCAAGTCGCCGACGTTCATCGGACGTAAAGGCCGTCGACTTGTTTGTGGACGGGTGGAAGAGTAGGTCGGAACCGCGTTCGTGTGTGTGTGCTGCCATCTAGCTCCCAGCTTGACGATACCTCATGGTTCAACTGGTTTCCGTCTTAGCCCGATGCGCTCCCGAGGAAATACCGTGTTGTGTTTGATGCCCTCAGCCAGAGAAAATTCTTCTCCACGGTCTGAGTGCCACTAGTGGGCTTGTCGCGTTGTCGGAGCGGCAATAGGTGATTCATTCAGTAACGGCACGTCGGGATGGTGACGCTCGAAGTACTCCAGTTCCCACTGCGAGCCGAACAACAAGACGTGTCGCCCTAATCGATCCGTTGCGATCGCCCCTTGTAATCCTGGAGTAGCAGTCGAATCGGAGGGGTTCTCGAGCCAACGAGCCGCTTCATATCCGGCTGGCTCGATCTTGGCCTCGACGCCATACTCGACTCGAAGGCGACTGACGACGACGTCGAACTGTAGCGCACCTACCACGCCCACAATCGGCTCGCGACGGCTCGCGGCGACGTAAAAGACTTGCATCAGACCTTCTTCCTCGAGCTGCTTCATGCCGTCATCAAACTGCTTATAGCGAGTGTCTTTCAGGTGGACACGGCCGAAGTGTTCGGCCGGAAAGCGCGGTAAATCGGAGAATTGTACCGCTGCACCTGAGTGGAGCGTGTCCCCGATGGCAAAATGTCCTGGGTTGACGAGGCCAATGATGTCGCCAGGGTAGGCCACCTCGATTGTTTCTCGCTCGCGGCCAAAGAATCGGTAGGCGCGCGAGGCTCTGAGCACTGTGCCCAGTCGGCTGTTGGACATCACCATGTCCTTAGTAAATCGCCCTGAACAGACGCGCACAAATGCGACACGGTCCCGGTGACGCGGATCCATGTTCGCCTGGATCTTGAACACGAAGCCGGTGAAGCGCTCGTCGGTCGGGGCGACAGGTCCCGCGTCGCTTGGGCGTGGTTGTGGTGACGGTGCGAGCGCGAGGAGAGCCTGGAGGAATGGTTCGAGTCCGAAGTTCGTCAGTGCGCTGCCAAAAAAAACTGGAGTTTGCTGCCCAGCGAGGTATTCCGAGGCATCGAACGCGGTGCCGGCCTCCGTGATGATATGCAGGGACTCACGGAACTCCGCGTAGGCATCCTCGCCGATCATTGTTTTTGCCTCTAGGTCGTCTAGCGACGAGACTTTAACTGGTGCCTGGTGCTGGCCCTGCGCTTTACGTTCATAACGATGGAGCGTTTGGTGCTGGATGTCATAGACGCCCCGAAACCGGTCGGCACTTCCGATTGGCCAGTTCACCGGCGCGGCGGCGATGTCCAGCGTTTGCTCGACATCGTCAAGTAATTCCATGGGATCTCGTGACGGGCGATCCAGCTTGTTGACGAAGGTCAGAATCGGCAAGCGATGTCGTTTGCAAACGTCAAACAATTTTTTTGTTTGATCTTCGACACCGTTGGCCGCGTCGATGACCATCACGACACTGTCGGCGGCGATGAGTGCGCGATAGGTGTCTTCGCTGAAATCAATGTGCCCTGGCGTGTCGAGCAAGGACAGTCTCCGGCCTTGCAGCTCGAAATCAATCGCAGCTGACGTAATTGAGATCCCGCGCTTTTGTTCCAGCTCCATCCAATCAGATGTGGCATGGCGGCGAGCGCCGCGTCCGCGGACGGCGCCGGCGAGTTCGATCGCTCCGGCGTACAGCAGTAGCTTCTCCGTCAGGGTCGTCTTGCCAGCGTCGGGGTGAGAAATGATTGCAAACGTACGTCTTCTCGATGCCTCTCGCTCAAGCTCGTTGGACGCAGGGCCTGCGCTAAGGGCCAAAGGGTTAGCCGGCGGTGACTCTGAGAGTGGGCTCACGCATTAACTGTACTCCGTCACTCGCGTTGTCTGGATGCTAAGCGGAAAATCCGCTAGGTGTGTATTTGTCCGATCTGATCGCCGTGCCAGTGGGAAGCCAAGGTCACGTGGGATCGGTTGCGACGCTTCGCATGCTTGTGAAAGTGTGGCAGAGTTACGCCTCTATCGTCTGGCGAAGTGTTCGCTATCGCTGACTGGTGTGTCTAAACCTGGGGCTTTCATAATGCAGCAAACTCACGAACCTGGTCCCCCGGCATTCCCTCGTTCGGTCGGCTGGCGGCACGCGTTGCCGTGGGTGGTGGGAATTGCACTGGGCATCGCGGTCGCGAGTTTCGGTATTCAGAGACAGGTGTCAGTAGCCGTGCCGGAGTCTCTCCGGCTGACGGCTGTGCATCCTGGTGAAGAAGTGGTTGGTAGCCCCATCGATGCGGATGTTGTCCTTTCGAGCGACGGTAAGCATCTTATTTACATTGCTGGCTCTGGCGGTGCGACGGTAGGGCGAATGTACGCGCGAGCGCTGGATGAGTTGGAGCCCACGTTGCTGGCTGAGTCGGCGCGCTCACCCTTTTTGTCACCTGATGAGAAGTGGGTAGGGTTCATGTCCGGAGACACGGGGACTTGGATGAAGGTGCTCATTACTGGAGGTCCGGCGGTGCGAATCGGTGGACCAGGTGGAGGTACTCGAGGAGCGACTTGGGGACCCGATGACACGGTGATCTTTGCAGCTATCGAAATCTCACCGGGACTGCTCAGAATGTCTGCGTCTGGTGGCGAGGCCGAAATCTTGACGACACCGAATGAGGAAGACGGAGAGCTGACTCATGTATTTCCAGAATTTCTTCCAGGTGGGCATTCGGTTCTTTTCACGGTTACGAGCAATCAGGGATCTGGCGCCTCACAGATCGCTCTACTTGACTTGGAGACATCCAAATACCGCACATTGGTTCAAGGGGCAGGTCAGGCCCGTTACGTGGCCTCTGGGCATATCGTGTACGGCGTTAACGGAACTCTGCGAGCGGTGCCATTTGATCTCGACGCGCTTGAAGTGCGTGGCGCGCCGATTACAGTTCTCCATGGCGTGAGGACAAAGCCCTCGGGTGCGGCCAGCTTCAGTGTCTCCTCGAGTGGGGCACTTGCCTACTTGACAGGTGGTGCATCAACGACCCCGATTCGACAGCTGGTTTGGGTTAGTCGCGATGGAGCGGAAGAAATACTTCCGATTGAGCCTCAGGGCTACGAATACGTCCGCATGTCTCACGACGGCCGGCGAGTTGCTGTGGACGAGGCCAACCTTGGTGGAGATATTTGGGTGTGGGATTTCGCGAGCGAAACGTCCGTTAGACTGACGGTTGCCGACGGGTCAGAGCAGTATGCCGTGTGGACATCTGATGACATCCGTATTGCGTCTTCCAAATCAGGTTCAAATATCGTCTCGTGGAAGGCCTCCGACAACACAGGCGTTTCCGAGGTTATTACTCCCCCACTTGGAAAGGGTACGCAGAGTGTCAGTCCGTATTTTTTTGCGGATGCCGATAGGATGTTGGTTTTCAGGGAACAGGCGCATCCAGATACGGCTGATAATATCGGCATGATTTCCCTGGATGCTGACTCCGAGCCGGTGTGGTTGTTAGCTGGCGAGGGCAACGAGAGGAACGCCGAGCTGTCGCCAGGTGGCAAGTGGATGGCCTACCAGTCGGACGAATCGGGTGAATTTGAAGTCTATGTGCGACCATTTCCAAATGTGGACGACGCCCAGTGGGTTGTATCGACAGCCGGTGGATTAAAACCTCTTTGGGCACGAAATGGGAGGGAGTTGTTCTATCTTGAACCTGGCAGCCCTGCACGCATGATGACTGTGCCCGTCCAGACCGAGACAACGTTTGAGTATCAGACTCCGCGTGCGCTGCTAGACTGGCCTTATTTCGGAGGCACTGAGGGCCGAGCTTATGACGCCTCGTTTGACGGCGAGCGTTTCCTTACAGTCGTGGCGATTGAAACGAAAAACACACCACTGCCTCAGATCAACATCGTGTTGAACTGGCTCAAGGAACTTAATCAGCAGGTGCCGGTGTCGTAACCCATGCCCAGAATCTTGGCTCAAGCCGTGTTTGCGGAAAGTATGGGTTTTTGCTTTGCTGAACCATTGGGACATGTGTGATGGACGTCTATCTGTGGGTTGAAGGCCTTGCGGTGTCGACATGGGTTCGCGAGGCGCCAACGATCTGGGGCTATCCGACCATTCTGACGTTTCATACGGTAGCTATGGCGGTACTTGTCGGGACGAGCGCGGTGCTAAGTTTACGCATACTTGGCTTGGGCAGCACCATTCCGATCGCGCCGTTGGGCGGTCTGTTTCCGATGGTATGGGTTGGTTGGTGGGTTAGCCTCGTGACAGGGGCGATGCTGTTTGGTGCGGCTGCGACTACGCGGGGCACGCAGTGGCTGTTTTTGGTCAAACTCCTGGTTGTGGCGGCAGGTGTCGCCATCGCCGTGCTGGTAAAACGCCACGGGTACGGCCCGAGTGCCGACCAAGTCGTGGTGAGTCGAACAGCACGCCGTCTGGCCCTACTGTCACTGTTTACCTGGGTTGTGGCGATTATGACTGGACGACTACTTGCCTACGTCCCGTAACGTAAGGAAGTGTTCATGCCTGTTGTGAATATGCCGCATTTGCACCTGGTGATAAACCATGTGCCAACGCTGGGTACAGTGATTGGTCTAGGGCTGCTTCTGTTGGCATTCGTTCGGCGCAGCGATCATCTGGTTCGTGCGAGCCTCGAACTGTTTTTTCTTATCGCACTCGTGTCCCTGCCGGTATATCTAACCGGGCTCGCTGCGCAGGAGGCGATTTCTGGACGCCCGGACGTGTCGGCGGCTGCGATTGCCGCACACCACAACGGCGTGCTTCTGGCCTTCATATGTGTGGAAATAACTGGCGCTGTCGCATGGCTCGCACTCTGGCAGTCTCGTCGGCTAGGAGCGTCTTCAGGCTGGACGTCGCCGGCGGTCCTTCTGTTGGCTCTAGTGACTGTTGTGCTGATGGCGGGGGCCGCCAATGCGGGCGGCGAGATTCGTCATCCAGAGATTAGGATGGCCGAGGGCGCCATCGAGACGACCGACTGGACTCCCGTTGAAGCCATTCAGGGTTTCGTGATCTCTAGCGCGTGGTTCTGGCCGGCGGCCGAGGTGCTGCATTTCGTAGGACTCTCGCTGATCTTCGGCGTGCTGTTGGTAGTGAACCTGCGAGTTCTGGGCGGACTTCGAGCGGCTTCATATGCGTCGCTACATCGATTGCTGCCGTGGGCCATGCTTGGATTTGGTGTTAATTTCGTGACCGGGATGCTTTTTGTTATCGCCAGTCCCGAACAGTACGTGTCCAGCGACCCGTTCTACTGGAAGATCGCGTGCCTGATGGTGGCCGGTGCCGATCTTCTGTATCTCACTGTTTTTGACCGGCTGTGGGGACTAGAGGCAGGAGATGACGCGAGGATGCTGGACAAAGCGATCGCTGTGTCGGTTGTTACTGCGTGGGTCGGTGTCATCTATTCTGGTCGAATGCTGCCGTTTCTGGGGGACTCCTTCTGATGGGTTTCATGCTGACGGTTGGTCTGGCAGTGGCCCTTGTTGTCAGCCTGGTGGGAGTTGCCGGCGTCCTGATCGACCGCAACATCGAGTAGTCCGATCGCTCTTGGAGCCTCCATCGCGGACCTTCTGCACGAACGAATCATGGAGGTCGATGCGGTCGCGAGGGTAAAATCTATGCATGCGAAGGTGGATGGCCGGGGTTGCTGTGACGTTGATAGTTGCTGGAGCAGCCCCTCAGGGACATCACTCAGTGGCGGGTCAATTTGATGAGACCCGAGAATCCATAATTGATGGTGTAATTACTGAATTTCGCTTTATTAATCCGCATCCATTTGTCGTTGTCCTTCCAGTCAATGGCGAGCAATCGTGGCGCTTCGACTTCGACAACCTCTCAGAATTTGCTGCCATTGGATTTACGGCTGGTGACCTTCAGGTAGGCGATCGAGTTGTTGTTCTCGGTTGGCTCGCGCGGCGGGAGGCAAACCGACTGTACGTCATGCGACTCGAGCGTCCTGCAGACGGCTTTGGATTCGAGCAGATTGCCAATCACCCGCAGCTTTTTGAGCCTCGGTAAGGCGGTACTCGGCAGGAGTGGCATTGGTCGAGATCAACGCCGACGCTGGTTTAATTTAGGGCAGCGCAGGATAGCGACCGGAAAACCATAAGCTCCAGCCGCTATCCAGTGCTGCCGACGGGTCGTGTCTGGATGCGATATGCCTTGGCTATCGCTGGTGCGCTTGACCGTATTCGATGGCAAACTGGCGCCTTGCCTCGTTTCCCTGGCCAAGTGCGATCGCTTCCTCGGTGGCGCGATCTACATCCCAGTGGTCAATCGCGATCCGCTTCACTAGCCACATCGTCGCCGCGCGGCCGCCTCCGGCGCAGTGTACGAAGGCGGGTTCAACACCTTCCGACGTGATGGCATCGAGGAACTGCTCAGCGACGGCTGGATCAGCCGATCCATCGTAAGGGATATGGAAATACTTCATGCCCGTCGCCGCAACGGCAGCGGCCTCCTCCTCGACGTTTGCGCCCTCCTCAGTGGCTCTTCGGAGGTTGATAATTGAGGCGAACCCCATTTCTTCGATTTCGGGTACGGCGCTAGGGGTGATCGCGCCGGCACACGCGATTGTAGTCCCGATGCGGGCGAAGTTTCGGACGCCCTCCATCTCCTCCCTAACAACTTCCTGGCCGAGAGCTGGACTTGCGAGAAGCCCAACGAGAATGAGTGACGCAACGCCGAAGAGTGATAAACGCATGCACAGCTCCTTTGAGGTCCGGGTGTCTGAACAACACTGACTATACAATGGGTCGACGTTTGCTGGCGAGCAGGCTGGCGCATGTCAAGATTCGATGCTTCAGCTTCTGGGCAGCAAACCTGTGCCGCATCCCGTATCCAGAACGAAATCAGAACCAGTCGAATTCGCGTTCTCACAAAGGAGCCAATATGAACTTCACGATCGAGCGAGGGCTCTCTGCGTCGGTGGCGGCGGCGCGACTGACCCCTGTGATCGCGTAGCAGCGCACAGGAAGCTCGGTCTGGCAGAGCGGGCAGCAGCTTAGAAGAAGGCGCGCGCGTGCCAAGCGTCTCCGAGGCGCGTTTCCCAACGACCTGCCCTGACATCGCCGACTGAGGTCAGCGTGTTGTCAAAGACCGTTGTCTCAAGGTCGACGGCACCCGTGGCGGCGAGCTTTGCGAATTCGTCCCTTCCTGCGCGTTCGATAGTCGAGCCACGCCTGAAGAGCACCGGTGCATGGTCCGCGAGCTCAGCGCCGATCTGCTTTTCCAGAGTCTGTGTTTGACGGAAGAGTGCATCGATCGAACAGCCTGAAGGTCCGGCCTGCCGCTGGTCGACACCAACAAACAGGAACCGGCCGTAGCGTATTTCCCGCCCGGCCGTCATCGGCACGCCATGCGTACGCCATTGGTCGATGAATTGGTCGACGATAGTCAGCAGCTGGCCTTGCTCCGTTTCGTTCAGCGGGCGCTCGGCTGGAAAAATCCAGACTCGGGCGTCATTGGGTAGTTGATCGAACTCAACGCGCGGCATAAGGGAACCCTCTCGTGGACCAAGGTGGCAAGCCCTACCCGGTCATCGGTAAATTCATTGAACTGTGTTTCTCGGCGCGTAGCGACCCTCTCGGAACTCGCCGCACAACTCTGATATTAGGGGGTGACGGATTGGCCGATCGCGCTCGTCGGATTCGAGGTGGCGCTCGGCCACATAGGTTGTGTGCTCGGCACCGTCAACGAGTACGTGATACCACGGCATGTCTTTCGGAGGACGAGACCTCGCCACGGTGTCGTACCATTGGTCGGTGCCCTGAAAGGTGGCGTCGACATCGAACACTACACCGCGGTAACCGTGCACCTTGTGACGCACGATCTGGCCTACAAAAAATTCGGCTGTGTGATCCATGGGGTCAGCATAGCGGACTTAGGCTCGTGTTGTGCCGTGGCGCTTGCCGCGCCTCTGGTGCGGTGCGTGCGTATCATTCATCGTTGGCAGGCCTTTTTTCTCACAAGTCCGACTGCAACAGTCCAGTGATCCGACCGGCATCGAGGGCATCTGCGGGTGCTTTTGATGCGCAGGATTGAGGCGAAGTAGTAGAGACCGGTGATCGGCGTACGCTATATTGCGCTGATGGCATTCAAGAGTGGCAGGCACTATCTCCAAGTCCCTGGTCCCACCAATGTCCCGGGGCGGGTACTTCGGGCAATGGCGGCGCCGATAATTGATCATCGCGGTCCCGCGTTCCAGAAACTGGCACGAGAAATTCTTCGCGGGCTGGCATCTGTCCTTCGCACGACCCACCCAGTAGTGCTCTTTCCTGCCTCTGGAACTGGCGCGTGGGAGGCGGCGCTCGCGAATACGCTATCGAGTAACGATCGTGTCTTGATGTACGAGACTGGCCATTTTTCTACGCTTTGGAAAAAAATTGCGGACAGCCTGGGACTGAAGCCACAGTTCCTAGCTGGCGACTGGCGACACGGGGTCAACGCCGCGCAGATTGAGGCGGCGCTTACGGAGGATTCTCAGCATGCGATCAAGGCTGTGTGCGTTGTCCACAATGAGACTTCCACCGGTGTGACCAGTGATATCGCGGCGGTGCGTCGGGCGATGGATGCAGCGTCCCACCCCGCGTTGCTACTGGTCGACACGATCTCGTCGCTGGGCTCGATCGACTACCGCCATGACGAGTGGGGTGTTGACGTAACGGTGGGCGCGTCCCAGAAGGGATTAATGTTGCCGCCAGGGTTAAGTTTCAACGCGGTGAGCGATAAGGCGCTTGCGGCGAGGAAGAGAGCTCAGCTTCCAGTTAGCTATTGGGATTGGGAGCCTATTCTTGCCGCGAACGAGGATGGCTTTTTCCCTTACACGCCAGCGACGAATTTGCTCTTTGGGCTGCGCGAGGCATTGGTGATGCTTGAGGCCGAGGGGCTTGAGAATGTGTTTGCCAGGCACACGCGTCACGCTGAGGCAACCAGACGTGCCGCGCTCCATTGGCAGTTGGAGATACTGTGCGCGAATCCTGCCGAGTACAGCTCGGCACTAACAGCGGTCATTATGCCGAAGGGGCACGACGCATCCGCCGTACTTGAAACGGCACGCGAGCGCTTTGATCTTTCGCTTGGGGTCGGACTGGGACAGCTGAAAGGCAAGGTCTTTCGGATTGGCCATCTTGGCGACTTCAACGATCTGACGTTGGTCGGTACGCTGGGGGGTGTCGAGATGGCCCTGACGGTCTCTGGCGTTCCGCATCAGGATGGCGGGGTCGGTGCGGCCATGGGGTATTTGGCCGAATTTCAGCGCTCGTCTGGTTAAATAGTGAAATATAGGCCAAATACGGACTGTTTTGGCTGACTGGGCCATTGGGACGGGTTATAAGTTTATGCTTTTCCAGCGTATCCGGCCAATTCCCGACTTGACAAATGACTGCCTGACCCATCACAGTCATCGTTTACGACGCGGCTGAGCATAGGCAAGAGCGCACTCGGCACGTTTACGGCCTATTTCGGCCAATCAGACTCAAAGGAACTACGCTATGGCAGATACTACCGGAGTTATTAAGCGCATCACGGACCGTGGATTCGGCTTTATTGCCGCGCCGGACGGTGTTGAATACTTCTTCCACCAGTCGGCTTGCACGACCACGCCGTTTGATTCGCTGCGCGAAGGCGACAGCGTGACGTTTACTCTCGGCCAGGGCCCGAAGGGCCCACGGGCTGAGAACGTCGCACCCGCTTAAATCCACTCCACACTCGAATCCCGATGGCTGATAAGGTCATCGGGATTCGAGGCTTCTTAATCTCCTGCCTCGCCTCGCCGCGAAAGTGTCCAGGCAATCTGGTCCGCCGCTTCGTCTAAGCTAGTGCTATCAAGACCACCTCTACCGACAATGTTGCCATCAGCGATAACCGAAACCCGGCCCTGTTGCACGGTGATTACCCATGCTCCAGCCACCGGTAGAGTTATTGTGGCCGAAAACGGCTGAGGGAGCTGTTTGGCGTGGGATGGGGCTAGAAGTGAGAGAGCGAGCCTAAGACTGCGGACTGTGGACCAGGGCTCCTGGATCGATGGTCACGGGCCAGGCAGACGACCAAGGATGTCATGATGTGTCCCCCAGGGTAGTGGCTCATTCGACCGAACTAGACTGTGGTTGGCGGCAGGGCCATGCCGTGCTAGATTGAACGGGAGGATTGTCGATGATGCCTAGTTGGATCCGATTGCCCGTCGTCGCGATCGCCAGCCTGTTCCTGACTGGCGCCTGTGCATCCATTCAGAAAACGATTTACACCCAGGAGGAGATGCTCGCGCAGATGGAGGCCCGGGTCTCCGCTGAGATGCGCGACCAAATAGTGGTCCCGTACGAAATCGACGAGGAAATCAGGCAGCTCGCCGAGGATATTACCGACGGGCTCACCAGCGATCGCGAAAAAACAAGAGTGATCGTCGAGGCGATCATCGGTCTTACCCAGTTTTCAATCTCCTACGATTCGCTGTCCAATAAGACGGCAACGGAAGTATTTCGGGAAGGTAGGGGCAACTGTCTGGCGTACAGCAACCTCTTTGTCGGCATGGCGCGGCATGTTGGGATGGAGGCTGTGTATGTCGACGTCGAGAGCATTGAGCGCCAGACCAGAGAGGCTGAGATCATCGTCAACAATGGTCATGTAACCGCAGGGATTCTACTGGGATCAGATGTGATGGTGATCGATTTCACGAAGACTCCGGAGCGGGAGTACATCGGATTCAGGGTGATTGACGACTTGGAGGCGATTGCCAACTACTACAACAATCAGGGCTTCCTCTACGGTTTCTTCACGGAGACCGTTGGACTTGATTTCGATCCGCTCGAGAAAGAGATGGAGATGTATAGGCTTTCACTGGAAGTCCTTCCGACGTTTCAGCGCGCTCGTAACAATCTCGGCGTAGGTCTGAAACGTCGCGGTCAGGTTGATGAGGCGATTGAGCAGTACAAAATTGCGATTGCCGAAGACCCCAGTTTCGCTGATGCGCACGCTAACCTTGGTGCTGCGTATTATTTTTTGGGGCGAACTGAGGATGCTCTTGCGGAATTGAGGATTGCAGCAGACGAGTCCGGTTCGAACGGGTTTTTTCATTACCACCTTGGCGTGGTGTTGTACCAGCTCGAGCGGTACGACGATGCCGTCGACGCGTTCAGAAGGGCCCTGTCCAAGGAGTCCACCCTTGCAGGAGCACGATTCTATCTTGGCGAAAGCTACATGCGGCTGGGGAACAACTCTAGGGCGATGGACGAATACGTGGCTGCGCTCACTATCGATCCCAACCATGAGTTCGCACAGGCCAAGGTGGATCTGCTGACGAGCCAGGGTGTCAATTCCAATTAGCCCGAGTTCTGGGTTAGCTCGATCTCACTGCGTCCAATCTATCGCAAGGAGCCGTTTATCAGTATCCTTCGGGCAGCCTGAAGTCTACGCTGATAGCGAGAACGACGATTACCGGTATGCCGGCGCGCGTAGCAGGGTCAAACTTCCAGGTTTTTACTGCCCTTACCGCATTTTGGTCGAGATGCTCTTCAAGGCTTTTTGACACGCTGACCGCTCCAACTGAACCATCTTGTAGAACGATGGCCATGAGTACAACGGTTCCTTCAATCTTTTGAGCCAGAGACTCTTCTGTGTAAGGCGGGTCTGTCCATTGGATGATGACAGGGGCGATCGTTTCGTCTTTTAGAGCGAGCGAGAGTGACGGCGACTGTCGGCGGACACTGGCGCGGGCTGCGGCATGCAATAGTTCAATGACCTCGGCGTGGCCGCCGTCGATCGCCAGGAAGAGCGGTGTACGGCCTTCGGCGTCGCGTGTTTCAATGTCGGCGCCGGCATCCAATAAGAGCTGCACCACACGAGTTCGGCCCCTCTCTGATGCCAAGTGGAGCAGTGTGTCCTGTGCAGCATTCTTATGGTTGAAATCGCTGCCGGCGTCAAGCAACAGCTGTACAAGGACCTCATGTCCGGCATCGGCTGCGTACATTAACGCCGTCCAACCGAGGGCATCCGTGGAGTCGATGTCGATCTGAGTGCCGCGCGAGAGGAGTGTGCGAGTGGTCTCGATGTCTCCGGTGGTCGCTGATTCCCGTAGATGGCGGTGTTCGTCCTGCGCGGCGACCATGGAACACACGAAAAAGGGGACCAGGAGTCCCGTTAGCAAAGGGGAACCCCAGCGATACCCGACATGACCACGTTTCATGGAGGTGGCTATTCCGACGATTGCTCGGAGCGGTGGTAGCCGAGGCGAGTCCTGACGATCAGGCCCCTGCGACTTGTCATGGTGACGTCGACATCACGCCATCCGTCAACGATTTCATTGTTCGGAGGCAGGTAGGCCATACGGTACTGCTGATGCAGTTCCTCTGCGATATCGTCGAAAGCTGCGCGCATGTCCTTGTCGTTTTCGGGAAAGAAGGCCCGGCCTCCAGTGTATGATGCAACCTGCGTGAGTAGATCCCTGTTGATGTCCATGCCATCCGTTGCGCTCCACCCAAGGAGCCCGACAGTATAGACAGTTACGCGCGATCGCCGGACGGCTTCCAGCGCTTCTGCCATCGTCGCCTCGCTGCCCTCGTCATCGCCGTCGGTAAACACTACGAGAGCTTTGCGGTTTTGCACTCGCGAGAGTTCACGCAGAGAAGCGATCAGCCCGTCGTAGAGGTGCGTGCTTCGTTGTGGTCGCATTTGATTGATCATTGCCACATGCTGCTTCATATCGTTCGTAAACTCTGGACCGAAGACGACGCGGTCATGAAAGAAGCCGATGCGAGCAACGTCCCCGCGGGGTAATCTGTTAATAAACCTGTTGGCGGCATTTTGAACGTCCTTTAGCTTCGTTCGCACACTTGAGGAACTATCGAGAAGCACGAGCGTTGTGGCTGGGGTGCCCTCAGACGTAAAAAATGCCACTTTCTGGAGAGTTCCGTTCTCTCGGATTCGGAAGTCGTCTTGTGTCAATCCGCGAATGAATCGACCCCGCGTGTCGGTGACCACGACGTCTAGGGCAACGGCGCTGACGTCCAACGAGAAGCTGGCGGAGCCCTGCTGGCTGGCGGCAACGCTCTTTGGTATGGTTGCCACGAGTGGGATCAGTAGGAGGAGAAGTCCGGTCAGTAAGCGTGGAATGTTCACTGTTCTGTCTCGTTAAGGATCTCTCCCCTGGTGTCGGCTAACCACGACCCAGTGGCAGTCGTGATATCGCCATGATACTACTGTCAGAAGCGTTCGGCCCAAATCCGAGATGACCCTGCAATCAAGCCTTAAACCTCGGGTATTAACACTGAATTCCGATCTGAAGAGGTGAGAGGAGCGAGGCACCGATAGAATGGTGTGTTTGCGGACTCAATTAAGAGGGCCTTCAAGGGCTGATGTATAGAGGACACACGATGAACGAAGCTCCCGTGAAAGAGACGCTTGGGTTCCAGGCTGAAGTGAAGCAGCTCTTGGACTTAATGATTCACTCGTTGTACGGACATAAGGAAATCTTTCTGCGTGAGCTGGTATCGAACGGATCGGATGCGTGCGACAAGCTGCGCTTTGATGCGATTGCAGACCCAGGGTTGCTCGACAGCGATGCGGCGTTGACCATCCGTGTCAGCTACAACGAATCCGCACACACGATCACCGTATCCGATAATGGTATCGGCATGTCGCGTCAGGAGGTGATCGACCACATCGGTACTATCGCCAAGTCTGGCACTCGCGAGTTTTTTAAGAATCTGGGTGCTGATGCCGCAAAAGATGCGAAGCTCATTGGGCAGTTCGGCGTCGGGTTTTATGCCTCGTTTATCGTGGCTGACAAAGTGACGCTTGTTACGCGACGGGCAGGGTTAGCGGCTGAGGAGAGTGTGCGTTGGGAGAGCGTCGGTCAGGGCGACTACAGCATCGAGGCGACCGAAAAGGCGTCACGGGGCACCGACGTTACTTTGCACCTAAGACTGGGTGAGGACGAGTTGCTCTCCAGCGCGAAATTGCGCCAGATTCTTCGTAAGTACTCAGACCACATAACGGTGCCGATCTTAATGAAGAAATCGAAGTGGGACGAGACTGCTAAGGCCGACGTACTGACGGCTGAGGACGAGCAAATAAATCAGGCATCTGCGCTGTGGTCACGATCGAAATCGGATATCACTGAGGAGCAATATCACGAGTTCTACAAGTACGTGGGGCATGACGTTGAAGCGCCGTTGGCCTATAGCCATGCAAAAGTGGAAGGTCGCCAAGAGTACACGCAGCTGCTCTTTATTCCGCAGCGGGCACCCTATGATCTGTGGGACCGCGACCATCGACACGGTATTAAGTTGTACGTCCGGCGAGTGTTTATTATGGACGACGCCGAGCAGCTGATGCCGGTCTACTTGCGCTTCGTTCGGGGTGTCATTGATTCCAGTGATCTGCCTCTCAATATCTCGCGCGAAATCCTCCAGGAGTCTCGAGACGTGGAGATGATTCGGTCTGCATCGACAAAACGCGTGCTCGGTCTCCTTGATGATCTAGCCGAGCACCATCCAGACAAATACGACATCTTTTGGAAGGAATTCGGTCGGGTGTTCAAGGAAGGCGTGGCCCAGCCAGGCGACAATCATGGGCGCATAGCAAAGTTGGTGCGTTTTGCCTCAACGCATACGGAGTCAGAGGCTCAGTCTGTCTCCCTGTCCGACTACGTTAGTCGAATGAAGGAGAGCCAGGACGCCATTTATTACATTACTGCTGATGGCTATCCCGCTGCGAAGAATAGCCCCCATCTCGAGATTTTTCGTAAGACCGGTGTAGAGGTGCTGCTGATGTACGATCGGATCGATGAGTGGGTCGTGTCCACCGTGACCGAGTTCGACGGGAAGCCACTGCAATCAGTTTCTCGTGGTGATTTGGATCTGGATAAGTTAGGTGCGACGGAGGATCGAGAGACACCTACAGTGGTGGAAGGCGAGCACAAGGACCTGCTTGCACGTATCAAAGGAGTGCTAACGGAACGCGCTAGCGATGTGCGCGTGACGCACCGACTGATTGATTCTCCAGCGTGTTTGATCAGTCAGGCGCACGGGATGAGTACCAACCTTGAGCGCTTGCTCAAAGCTTCAGGGCAGGAGGTGCCGATCACGAAGCCGATCCTCGAAATAAATCCGAAGCATCCAATCGTCGAGCGACTGAAAAGTGAATCAGATGAGACCCGCTTCTCCGATTGGAGTCAGATTCTCTTCGACCAGGCGACTCTCGCAGAGGGGGGGCAAATCGACGATCCAGCCACGTTCGTACGGCGCTTGAACGAACTAATGCTGGCGCTCAGTGGCGGGCCGGTGTCCAAGATTTGGACACCAGGGGCGTAGCAGGTGGGTTTGCTCCTTAGAAGGACGCGTTGACAGATTGCTATCCTGAACGTCGTCGAGTTTGGATATTCAAAATATGAACAATCCGGCATTGCAGCCGAGTGGGTTGGCTGTGCAACGCGCCACGCGGATTTCCAGCATCCTTTTGCTGTTGTTCGTTTTCTTACTAGGTATCAAGGGACTTGGTGAAGGCTTCGAGCTGCTCGGCAGCGAACTGCTCGAGATCTTCTTCCAAACGACCGAAAATCCATTTGTCGGGCTGATGATCGGCCTGCTGGCCACGACCCTCATGCAAAGCTCGTCGGTGACCACCTCGATGGTGGTTGCGTTAGTGGCTGCGCCGGAGAATCCGCTTCCGTTGGCGAACGCCGTGCCCATGATCATGGGGGCGAACATCGGAACAACCGTGACGGCCACGATCGTATCACTTGCACACATGAGCCGCGTAGACGAATTCAGGAGGGCGTTCCCGGTCGCCATTTGTCACGACCTTTTCAACTATCTCGCGGTGCTCGTGCTGCTTCCGTTGGAACTGATGACCGGCTACCTTCAGAGTGCCGCGGTTACGATCGGGTCGTTAGTGGAGGGCACGGGAGGTGTGACGTACCAGAGCCCAATCAGGGCGGCACTCAACGCCGGCTTCGTGCCGATCGAGACTGTTGCTACGTTCCTGTTTCGGGCTCAGGTGGCACAAGCAGTGTTTCTGCTTGTGCTCAGCGGGCTCCTAATTTTTTCAGCGCTTTACTTGCTTGTGAGAACGATGCGAGAGGCGGCGCACGGTCGTGTGGAGGTCATGGTCACCGGCCTGCTCGGATCGAGCGCGTTGTTGGCGATGTGCATCGGTGTGGTCGTGACCGTCATGGTCCAGTCGAGTTCGATCACCACGTCCTTACTGGTCCCGCTGGCCGCTGCTGGTGTGCTGCGCCTTGAGCAGGCATTTCCGGTAACGCTTGGTGCCAACGTAGGCACGACGGTGACGGCGTTTCTCGCAGCGCTCGCGGTCTCTGGGCCGAATGCCACGGCCGGTCTTGAGATCGCCCTCGTGCACCTGTTTTTTAACCTTTCCGGCATCCTGATCGTCTATCCAGTGGAAAGGGTTCGGCGGGTGCCGCTGCGAGCGGCGGAGGCCCTGACTGCCCTGGCGTTGCGGTCTAGGAAGATGGTCGTCGTGTGGGTGATGGTTTTGTTTTACGGCATTCCGACAATCGTGTTGGTTATAAGCCGCTGGCTGAGTTAAGGAGGAGGCTCTCATGTTTAGAGAACTCTTGAGTGTGTTTCGGAGCAGCGATCCTTTACGGGCTATGGAGAAAAATTTTTCGGCGATGTTGATCATCGGCTATGAAATGGTCATGTCGGCAGGCCAGATGTTTTTTAGCGGCAACGCGACGGCCGAGGAGCGCACGGAGCTGTATCGTCGGGACGTACGAGTGAACAAGCTCCAGCGTCACATTCGTAAGCAAGTGGTCGCTCATCTGTCTGTTTCTGGCAATCGGCCAGACGTGCCTTATTCGTTGCTGCTGGTCAGCTTGGTCAAGGATGTTGAGCGAATCGGCGACTATGCAAAGAATCTTGCTCATATTGATGACATTCGATCGGGTACGTTCGTCGAGGACGACGTTACGCTCGAATTGGAGCAGATTCGTCGGGAAGTGGAAGCGTCATTCAAGGCACTGTCTGCCGTGCTTGGAAGCTCTGACCGCGAGAGGGCAGTCGAGTTGATTCAGCAAGGTCGGGACGCTGCCCACCGCTGCGACGCTTTGATCGCCCGCGTCGCTCGCAGTGACTACGATGCGCGGACAGTCACGGCTCTCGCGCTGGGTATTCGGTACTACAAGCGGATTGGCGGGCACGTGTTGAACGTGCTGTCGAGCATCGTGATGCCGATTCATAAGATCGACTACTACGATGAGGACGAAATATCCGTAGCCACCGACCCAGACTGATAGCTGTCAGTCCGTGGAGCGTGCCATTCGCTCCGGTGCCGTTCGCGCCTGTTCAATAGGCTCTAGAGATACTCGGTTAGACCGGGTACGGGTTACTGCGTGTCGCAGGCCAAGTGCTGTGGCTCGTGGTGGACCATAGGTCAGGCCCCAGTAGCAGTAGCCACAGACGAGCACCGATGCGCTCAGCCAGCTTAGAGGAGGGAGGTGGAACCGGTCAGAAGGGCCAGGATCTCGTCTCCATACGTGTCCCGTCGCCAGGGGCCGAAGTCTTTGATCATCACCAGCTCGGCGCGCGTTGTGGGTGCGCGCCGGGCGAGATCCTGAAGCGTGGTGCGCGGCACGATCACGTCAGATTCCACGCCGCGGGCACGTGCCCGATTTTTGCGCCAAGTGTGAAGGCGGTCATACCTGTCACGCACATCCTCGGGTTCGCGTGACTCGGAAGGAGGATGCTGAGGCGGAGCCTGAAGGCCTTTCTCGATGCCGTGCAAGAGCGCCTGACCGTGGTGACGTATCTGCTCTGGCGCCAAGCCTGGCACGCTGTGGAGCTCTTCAAGGCGACGAGGCGCGCGGCGCACGAGTTCCATCAATGTGGTCTCTGCCATCACCTTGAATGGGGGTCTGTCTAGCCGCGCAGCCTCATATTCGCGGTATTGAATGAGGATGCCAAGTACGGCGGCCTGCTGCGGTGAGAGGTTACGCGCACCTTTCACGCGCCACAGTGTTGGTGACGGTGAATCAATTGCGTCTTGGTCGTTTCGCCCGCGCGCCAAGCGCTCGAATTCTTCATGGGCTTCTGGCCAGTGCCCTGAGGTGGCGAGTTCATCGAATTGTTTGTCCCGCAAAGCTGTTAGATAGTGTGTGTCGAGGCGTGCGTACTCCAACTGATCCGGAGTCAGAGGACGACGCCTCCAGTCGGCCCGCTGGAACTTCTTATTCGTTGTCACGCCAAAATGGCTATTGAGAATCGCGGCAAGACCAACCTGGGGCCAGCCGAGTGTGCGCGCCGCAGTCATCGTGTCAAAGACGTTTGTAAATTCGAATTGGTAGTCGCGTCTGAGAGCAGCGATATCATTCTCGGCTGCGTGGAAGACTTTTTGTTGCTTCTGGTTGGCGAACATTGGTCCGAGTAGTCGTAGATCCGGTAGCGCGATCGGATCGACGATGAAATCAGCTGCGGGGGTTGATATCTGAATTAGACAGACCCGTTCTCGGTACGCGTGCAAGCTGTTCGATTCGGTGTCGACGGCCACGACTGGGGCATCGGCAAGCGTGCGCGCCAGCTGGCTCAGGGTATGCCCGTCGGTTACGAACACGATAGGCGAGAGAGTCATCCGTCAGATGTTCGCTGGGGCGCGGTCGTCGTCGGAGGGTTCTTCCAGCATCTGGCGCACGATTTCCCTTTTTCGGATCTGAAACTCCTCTTCGGTGAAGAAACCTTCCGTCGACAAGTCGGCAAGGGCACCAAGCTGGGAGATGAGGTCACCTTGAGTTGTCTTTTCGAAAGCTCGTGACGCTAGCGCGAGTCGTTGAGTTCGAAACTCGTCAGCAGTGAGAAGTCCGCGGGTGGATTGGCTGGTGAGAGCGTTGAGTTGGGATACAAAGTCTGTATCTTTGGCGTCGCCGTTGATGCTGTCAGATTGTTGGCCTGCTTCTACTGCTAGCAGGTGCTCCCGTCGCTTAATGAGATAAACCGGAAAGGCAGCGATCCAGCATAGCAGGCACGCCACGAACCACCCAGTGGGGCCCATGTTAAAAAAGCCCGTCGTGGTACCCTTTTTAATCCCGATGTTTCTGGAATCAATCAGGACCCACACGCTTGTGCCAAAGACGACAGAGAATGGGAGGAAGTCAATCATTGGGATTACTAAAATCGATCGTCAGTCTATACCTCGGCGAACTTTCTCAACCTTTGCGTCCCGTTCGGTCGCGAGGCGCTGGCGCTCTTGGCGGAATTGGCTGGCAACGACATCGAGTTCCGCAGGGTCGGCTCCAAGGAGACGGTTCATCGCTGACTGTTGCAGAATGTCTTGCTCGGCAATCTTCGAATCGTACAGGCTGCGAATTTCCGCAACGGTAGCCTTCTGCTCGTCGGTCACTGGTCGCGCGGCGATACCTTTTTCTTCATCTTGTTTACGCAGGCGTTCCATGGCTAGCTCAACCGCGGATTTGGGCGCGTCATCGCTGGACACCCCCTCAGCTTACCCGTCATTGGGGTTCTGGGGTAGGGCTGTCGAACGTTCGTGGGTTTGGCGCTGAGCTGTGCGGATGGGCGGTGGCACATCGTCGGCCGTTAGACGCGCCGAGTGTGTACTGATATTTTCTTCAACATACGACTGATTGTTAGAGTGTGGGATAGTGGTCGCCTATCCGAAACGGGCCTCGATGTGCATATGCAGGCTTGGAGCTTGACGGGTTGAGAGGATTATACCGAGGACGTGTACAGGTTTCAGAACCAAGTGTAACTGAGCAGATCTAGGCCGAGTTGTCCCGACTTGCGTTAGCATGCGCGGGGAGTCTCTTTTCGCATGAACATAGTCTTTCTCGGCATCGTTTTCGTTGCCTTTATCGTCGGCGGCTACCACCAGTGGCAGTGGGTGTCTGGCGGGGCCGACAACGTGCAGCCAATGGCCGCGCTCGGAACGGCGATGGTGGAAGCGGCGAGCGGTTCGGTCACGCTGGCCATTGGCTTAGTAGGCATGATGGCGCTCTTTCTTGGGCTGATGAAGGTCGCCGAAGCAGGAGGGCTACTGACGATTATTGCCAAGACCCTGCGCCCGCTTATGGTACGCGCCTTTCCCGAGGTGCCACAAAACCACCCGGCGATGGGTGCGATGATCCTGAATTTCTCGGCAAACGCGCTAGGACTGGCCAATGCTGCGACACCGTTTGGCATCCGCGCAATGCAGGAACTCGACAAGCTGAACTCCGTCAAAGGCACGGCGAGCAATGCGATGGTGCTATTTCTGGCGATGAATACCTCATCGCTGACTTTGCTCCCCACCGGCGTCATCGCGCTACGCGTCTCGGCAGGTTCGATGGATCCGGCTGGTATTCTACCTACGACGTTGTTTGCGACCTGTGTGTCGACGGTGTGTGCGTTTATTGCGGTCAAGGTCTATCAAGGCTTCTCGGTGGTTGACTCGACGGAGGCCGCAACCGAATCTTCGTCGGAGGTGATTGTTCTGGACGCGGCTGGCGCCGCTTCGACTTCAGAAGGTGGAGTTCCCGAGGTGTCTGCTGAGGCGTCCTCAGCCGCGTATCCGACCTGGGTATCGGTGGTGACTCTCTTGGCGATTGTGGCGCTGATTCCGTTGGCCGTAGTCTACGGTACGGTGGTGTCGCCGTGGATTATTCCAGGGCTGATGGTTGTGTTACTTGGATTTGGGGCGGCTCGGCGGGTTCGTGTCTACGAAGTCTTTGTGGAGGGCGCGCGCGACGGGTTCCAAGTTGCGCTTCGAATTATCCCGTACCTGGTAGCCATTCTTGTAGCGGTAGCGATGCTGCGTGCCAGCGGAGCACTTGAGATAATCGTCGGGCTGCTGTCGCCCATGACCTCAAGGTTCGGCTTGCCTGGCGATGCGCTACCGATGGCTCTGATGCGGCCGTTGTCCGGCTCTGGTGCTTACGGCATCCTGGCTTCGACGATCCAGGATCCGGCCATTGGACCAGACAGCTACACTGGCTATCTTGTCAGCACATTCCAGGGGTCGACGGAAACAACTTTCTACGTGCTCGCGGTCTACTACGGTGCCGTGCAGGTTAGGCGGATCCGTCATACGCTCGCTGCGGCATTGACCGCCGACGTTGCGGGCGTTGCCGGCGCTGTGATCGCGTGCAGTTATCTCTTCGGCGGACGGTGACCCTCGGGGGCGGCTATTGTCTAGTGCAGCAGTTTTGAGGGGCAACGATAAGGCCACCAGGGGTTCTCAAAGACGTATCCTCATCAAATACTCATGAGCGTGAGAATGAAGATCGTCACGATCACGGCCATGCCCTGGGAAACTGTCGAATAACGTGGGTTGCCTAATTTTTCTTGTCCTTATCGTCGTGCCTGCTTTCGAGCTTGTCTTGCTCATCGAGATTGGCCAGTCTGTTGGTGCGATCGCTACCTTGGGACTCATCGTCGGAACCGGAATTGTCGGCGCATCGTTGGCGCGACTGCAGGGCATCAGCACCTTTGCGCGGTTACGACAGGATCTTGCCGAGGGCCGATCGCCTGCTGTGGCGATCGTTGACGGTGCACTAATTCTGGTCGCCGCAGCGTTTTTGGTCACGCCGGGGGTGCTGACCGACCTGATTGGGTTTCTTTTGCTGATCCCGACGAGCAGACAAATATTACGGCGAAGCCTCAAAAGCCGGTTCGAGCATGTTGTCAGGAGAGGTGTTGTCGCCCGGACTTCCCCCGTTCCTGCTGAGTCAGACTCATGGTCGAGGATAAAAAATGTGACCCCTCGCGGACCGTCAGAGCTAGGGGACTGACTTCGCCACAGTAACTGAGATTCCTCGTCAGGCTAGTGCGACCGGCATCCGTATGGTTCGAGGGACAACACTGTTCAACAGGTGATCTTGCAGGCGTCATACATGGGGCGTGATTAGCTGCGATCGGCCGGGGGACTGGACATGTGCACATCGCCAGCGACGTGCAACGTACGCGTTGGGAAGGCGATTTCGGCGCCGTGGCTCGTGATGATCTCGGAAATATGAAGGAGTACCTCTTCTTTGACCTCGTGGTACTTCGTCCATACGGTCGTGTGGGTGAAGCAGTAGACAAAAAAATCAAGAGAAGATGGTCCGAATTGGTTGAAGTTGACCATGAGGGTCTGGGAGTCGTCGATGTGGGCGCTGCCAATGAGGTAGTCTCGGATTTTTTCAAGAATGATTGGCACGCGGTCGATGTCGTCATATCGTACGCCGATCGTCTCTTCGATGCGGCGGTGACTCATACGAGATGGGTTCTCAACTGAGATCTTCGTGAAGGAGGCATTGGGCACATAAAGAGGTCGCTTGTCGAAGGTCCGGATTAATGTGCGCCGCCATCCTATTTCCTCAACCGTGCCTTCAATTTCCTGATCTGGAGAGCGAATCCAGTCTCCGACACTGAACGGCCGATCGAGATAAATAGTTACGCCGCCGAAGACATTTGCCAACAGGTCCTGTGCGGCCAAGCCAACCGCGATGCCCCCCATGCCCCCGAAGGCGAGCAGGCCTGCGATACTGACGCCGAATGTCTGCAAGGCCACAAGCGCCGCGGTGATGGCGATTGAGGCTCTCGCGAGCTTGCCGATCGCGTGAACGAACGTAAGGTCAGTGAGATCGTCACGCGTCTTCTGTTTGGCTATGTAGTTATTTTCGTAGCCTCTAGCGAAGCGCAGCAGAAACCAGGTCAGCATCCATACGACGCCGACGTTTCGTACGGCTGGAAGAGCGTCGAAGACGATTGCGTCGGTTTGGTCACCAGCGATGTAGACAGCCGAGGCTAAGCCGATTATCCAGATCAAGCCGCGTGCGGGGCCTTGGAGCGCTACGATGAGAGCGTCGTCAACAAGATTCGGCGTGGCTTTGGCACGCTCGACCATATGCATTACCGTCCGGCGCACGACAGCCCCGGCGACCAATGTGGTCAGGACGACGCCAAAGGACTGCACAATCCAAGCGTATTCAACTGTCCAGGCGATCGTTTGGCTCACGATACTCGAAGCGTCCAACTGTCCTCCAATCTACCGCTTTGTTGCGGTAAACGTGCCGCCGGCGTCACCGGTGACAGTACCACGCATAGTCGAGCCTTCAACGCGACCAGAGTATACGGAGCCGCCTACGGCGAACATGATCGTGCTGCCTCGCAATGTGCCGACTGTGAGCGGCGTGCCGTTAAGCCGGCCTTCGATTTCCTGAAACTCCTGCGTGAGCGTAAGCTTGCCTTGCTGGAGAGTCCAGGTCCCCTCCACTTTGGCAGGAACAATCCAGAGGTGAGCCGTGCACCAGCTCCCACAGTCAGGAAGTCTTTTTGTCTCGTCTGGGAGCCAGTCCTCCATCAGGAAGGAGTTCGAGACCACGCGCGTGCCAGGCCTCATATTTAGGATCGTAGGCCGGAGCTGCATATTGATCTGCGGGAGTAAGAACATCGTCAGCACCTGTGCTTGGGAGAAATCGGTCTTGAAGAGATCGGCCCGCTCAAACTGTGCTCGGTCGCTTACACTCGCAGTCTCCGCGTTCCGTATGGCCAGCGCGACCATGTCGGGGTTGTATTCGATGCCCTTCGCGCGAAGCCCTCGTTTGGCGGCTGCGATGACCGTTCGGCCATCGCCCGACCCGAGATCTATGAGAAAGTCTTCTGGTGTGACTTTCGCCATGTCGAGCATCGTCTCGACAAGTGCGTCTGGTGTGGGCACCCACACAACGTTTTTTCCGGGCTGGCCGACCACTGGTTCGAATGTCGATGTCGAGAGCTCCTCCTGGGCGGCTGCGGTGGCTGTTAGGATTAGCAACAATACCCCGCTAGCAGCGAGTTGAAGTGCGCGGTGTCGAATGTGAAACGAAGACGGCATGGTCAACCCTCAGAGGATACGTCCGTCTTGCGTGAATTAGGGAACAAGAGGAGCCTCCAGTAGGTATAAGGTAACTCATGCCTGAACGTTTGATTGCTTTCTGGGACGGGGTTCATGGCCTGCTTACCATCGAGCTCTTTTCGATTGGTGGCACTGCGGTCACAGCTGTTGGGGTCGTGCGGGTGCTGCTTGTCGTTGGCGCTGCAGCACTAGTATCGCGCCTCGTTCGCACCACGCTAGCCAGAGTCAGCGCGCGCTGGCCGGGCACGGATCGCGCGGCGTTGTACACCGTCGGCCGCGTAGCGCACTACGTGCTGCTGACTCTCGGTATCAGTCTTGGACTTTCGACCATCGGCATGGATTTCACCAACCTTGCCGTGGTTCTGGGCGCCTTGGGTATTGGTATCGGCTTCGGGCTACAGGACATCGTGGCCAACTTTATTGCAGGCTTGGTGATTCTGTTTGAGCGGCATCTGCGTGTCGGTGACTTTATCGAGCTTGAATCGGGCGTCTCAGGTGAAGTGCGAGAGATTCGGATCCGTGCGACGCGTATCGCGACCAATGACAACATCGACATTCTCGTTCCGAATCTCGAGTTTGTACGGGGCCGAGTCGTAAATTGGACCCTGGATGAGGGCGATCGTCGGATTCGTGTACCGTTCGGCGTGGCCTACGGTAGTGACAAGGAGGCTGTGCGTGCCGCCGCGCTCGAGGCTGCACAGCGGACGCCTCACACGCTGCAGGGTAGGTCCACCAGGCAGCCACAAGTGTGGCTTGTCAGTCTTGGAGATTCGAGTCTCGACTTTGAACTTGTGGTCTGGTTAACACCCGAAGCGGGGAAACGTCCTTCACTCGTGCATGCGGACTATCTGTGGGAGATTCACAGTGCGCTAGTGGAGCGCGGAATCGAGATTCCATTCCCGCAACAGGATATCCACGTGCGCAGTTTGCTAGGGCTCGACCAAGAGTCTGCGATGGCGGTTCTTGGCGATCGCGGGAGGGTAGCGTCGACCAGGCCGCCAGATGTGTAGAGCAGGTTGAATGGAAATTCATTGCTCGCCGCGAATGGGGAGCTTTCCCCCGAGTGCATCGCGGGCGATTGTTTTGACCTCGCCGGAGAAATTCTTTTTAAGTATCCACTCCAGGTAACCTGGCTCGCTGGCTGCTAGGTCAGCGAGTGAAGTGCCTTTGTGTGTTCCGAATCCGATCGTTGGGATGCCGTTTTCCCACCTGAATTTTCCGTCAGAATCGATCCAATCAGGCTCGCGTGTGTAATCGTGTAGCCCCTTCACGGTTCGTGGCAGGTCCGGATACCGCTGGAGTTGCGCCGCCAGCACGCCCACTGTTGCTTCGACGTCGCTACTGGCGTCGTGCGCCTGGCGATTGACCAACTCGTTCTCGATGCCGTAGAAGCCCACCGCGGCTACCAGGGTCCTGGGCTCCTTTTTGAAAAAGATGGCCTTGGCATCAAGGATCATGGCGCCGTCAGTCGGATCGTCAAGTTGTGCGCGCCGGAACTCGGCCGCGAGCAGGCGTTGATCGAATTGTTTAATGCTGAAGCCGGCCAGATCGCTCCCCGACAAGATCGATCTGATCGCCGGTGCCACTTTGGTAAACGTCGGCGCATCCGCCACCATCGCATCGGTTTTGCCATGGATCTCCGTTGCCTTGATCGGAATCGGCATCTCGGGATTGACGAGTGAAGCCCACGGGGAGACCGCGCCGTCCGGAAGGATTTTCGCGGTGGCAATTTGGACGATCCGGTCCTTTTCTGGCATTGTGCCGGTTGTCTCAAGGTCTAGGCATACCAAAGGACGGGTCAGGGTGAGGGAATCAGCAAGCGTCTTTGCGAATTTCTTAAGTGTCATAGATTCGTGTGCCGGGGACGCAGCAGGAGTCCAGAGCGTTCCTCAGCCGGGTTTGCTTAAAGGTCAGGCGCATGTTTATGCCACCCCTTCCTGTCATACGTTTCATTACTGGCAGTTTACGCGCACGGATGTCAATGTAAACGGGGAATTAAGGTGCGATCTTCGATAAGTCAGTCGGTGCACAGTGTCCACCTTGCGCGTATGTGCAACGCGATCTGTTGTCTGAAAAGGAGCAAAGTATGTGCGATCAGGACCATTTTGAGGATGATTTGCAAGACTTCGAAGCGCGCGGCATGGTGACGCGACGGCAATTCGGTGTCCTTCTTGGGGCGGGCATGGTCATGATGCTGCCGAAGGTGACCAACGCAGTCACGGTGACCGAGATGGACGTGACCGTGATGACGCCAGACGGCATGGCGGACTGCTATTTTGTCTATCCAACCACCGGTACGGCTCCCGGCGTGCTCATGTGGCCAGATATCTTCGGGTTGCGGCCGGCGTTTCGCCAGATGGGTAAGCGCTTAGCGGAGACAGGCTATTCAGTGCTCGTCGTTAATCCGTTCTATCGCGTCCAGAGAGCGCCAACGGCGACGGCGGGTGCGGCGACGCCGATTCCGGAGGTGTTACCACTCATGCAGGCTTTAACCGAGAGTACGCATATGACCGATGCCAGAGCGTTTGTCATGTGGATGGACCAGCAAGCATCGATAGCCAAGGATCGAAAGGTTGGGACGCAGGGCTATTGCATGGGTGGTCCGATGGCATTTAGGACCGCGGCTGCGATGCCAGATCGTGTCGGCGCCGTCGCGTCGTTTCATGGCGGTGGACTTGTAACCGACATGCCAAACAGTCCACATCTGCAAGCGGCTCAGAGCCAGGCGGAGATGCTCGTTGCGATCGCGTCAAACGATGACATGCGATCCCCCGAGGACAAAAACGTGCTCAGGGACACATTCGCAGCGGAAAACCAACCGGCGGAAATCGAGGTTTACGCCGATGCCGCGCACGGCTGGTGTCCCCCTGATTCTGGTGTCTACAACGAGCCACAGGCAGAAAGAGCGTGGAGTCGTTTGCTCGCGTTGTACGAAAGGGCCCTAGCCTAATCATCGAGTTCGCCCTGTCGTTCGGACGTCCTCGACCAGCTGCGCTGCTTTATGGTCGGTAGCCTTGGCGGGAGTGGCTCTGGTTGCCTGACAAAGGGAGACAAAGGCCGCGACGCGCGAGCGGTCTTTGTATTGTACCTTGTCGTTGCTTACGTTATTACATGGGACACAATCCGCTGGCGAAGGCGATGCCGGGTCTGTGTGCGTAGGGCTGTAGGGGCGAGTGAATCGAACCAGAGTGTCCGAGCTTGGGCGTGAATCTGGCCGCGGCGTTAGTTCGATTGTTGTTACCATGCGCTATGCCTCTTGATGAACGGGACCTGTTCAACGAACGATCGGAGACTCGGTCGGGGCGCTATCAGTGCCCGAAGTGTCGGCGGACCGGCGATTACAGCGTTCGGTGGACGCGGCGCTCGAAGAAGACTAGGCTTCCGCTGAGTGCAAGCGATGAAGATCGCGCTAAATTCTCGAAAGTACGCGACTATCTGCTGCGATTAGATGAGGAAGTCACCTGCAAGGCGTGCGGAAGGCGCTTCGAGATTCCGTCGCAGCAATCCGTAATGTTTGCTGATCAGTTTGCAGGTTTGCCCGACGACGACGAACTCGAGCAGGAGATTAAGGAAGCGGCGGGAGAGCCGGAAGCAGCCCCTGCCGTGGAAATTAAGCCGCCCCTGCCGGCGCGCTTCACGCGTAAGTCAACAGGTTGGAAGTAGAGACAAACCGAGGCTGTGGTATGTCCACGATGGAGAGCCAGTCGGTTAGATCATGAACGCCTTCGATACCGCAGCCGTACTCATCGCCGTCGCGGCACTCACGGGTTATATCAATCACCGTGTGCTGAAACTGTCGGCTACGACCGGTACGTTGGCGGTTGCACTCATCAGTTCGCTCATAATAGTCATCGCCGACGCGGCGATGCCTGGCTGGGAGCTGCGTGCGGTGCTGACAGGCTTTCTCGGTGGTATAGATTTCAACGAGGCACTCATGCACGGCATGCTGTGCTTCTTGCTGTTTGCCGGCTCGCTGCACATTGACCTAGAGGGCTTGCTGGAGCACAAGTGGACGATTGCTGCACTTGCAACTATCGGTTTACTGCTCTCGACGCTGGTCGTGGGCTCGTTTACCTGGTGGATCCTTGGACTGATCGGCGTAGAGGTTCCGTTCGTGGTCTGCCTCGTGTTCGGTTCCCTTATTTCTCCGACGGATCCGATCGCCGTAATGGGGCTGCTCAAGGAGCTGAACGCGCCGAAGAGCCTCGGGGCCCAGATCGCTGGCGAGTCTCTCTTCAACGATGGCATCGCGGTTGTAGTGTTTTTTGCATTGGTATCAGTGGCGGGATTGTCGGCGGCCGGGGAGGCCGAAGTCGTTAGGGTGAGCGCGGGCGGCTTGGCGAGTTTTTTCACTCAGGAAGTTGCCGGCGGTGCGGTACTGGGTTTAGGCTCCGGCTACGTTGGCTATCGCGCATTGAAAAGTATCGACGACCATTCGCTGGAGTTACTCATCACTCTGGCACTCGTGATGTTCGTGTACACAATGTCCTTCTGGATACACGTGTCGGGACCGATCGCTGTGGTGCTGGCGGGCCTGCTAATCGGTAACTCTGGTCGTACGTTTGCGATGAGTGACAGGACCCGTGAGCACGTAGACGGGTTCTGGCAGATGTTGGATGAAATTCTCAACGCTGTGCTTTTCCTTCTGATTGGTCTCGAAGTGTTTGCAGTGTTCGGCGGCTTAGAGACGGTTGCTGCTAGTTTTGTTTTAGTGCCCATTGTGCTTATCGCTCGCTTTGTTGCGGTGAGTGTTCCGATTGCCGCGATGAGTCTTCGTGGCCCCTATCGCCGAGGCATCGTGCCGATCCTGACATGGTGCGGCTTACGAGGTGGGATATCGGTGGCGATGATGCTGTCGCTGCCGGCGTTTCCAGGCCGGGACCATCTGCTCGCCTGTACGTATACGGTAGTTGTCTTTTCGATCCTGGTTCAGGGACTGACGGTTCGTCGCGTGCTGGTTTATTACGGGATTGGGGATCCCTCGGCGCGTTAAGGGTGGCCAGCACGTACCACGATTTAAATTGAGGGCGACGTTAGCGTGCTCCGATGACGGGGCAATTAGTTGGGGCGGCCTATTTTCCCGTTACGTGGATGGGGGCTGAGACGTTGCTCGTGACCGCCATCCGTTGGCGCTGTGTTAAGGACGGCGTGGCCGAGGTGGCTGGGGCTACAATGCGGCTATGCCTTTTGTTCCTATGACGACCGCGTCTTACGGGGTTCGGATCTGCCTCCGCTTGGTTCTGCTGTGTTCGGTGGTCGGGGCGGCGACTGTCGCCATGGGAGCTCAGCAGCCGGGTATCCCCGAGGCGGTGCTTACCGCTTCGCTTAATCAGGTCGTGCCTGTCGATCCGCTCATTACTGTCGGTACCCTTCCAAACGGCATGCGGTACTACATCCGCGCTAACGGCCTACCGCAAGGGCGCGCTGAGCTTCGGCTCGTCGTCAACGCTGGTTCGGTGCTCGAAGCCGACGATCAGCGCGGGCTGGCGCACTTGGTCGAGCACATGAGTTTCAACGGGACGCGGCACTTTCCGAGGCAAGAGCTCGCGGTTTTTATGCAGTCGCTCGGGATGCGGTTTGGCGCGCACGTGAATGCACACACGAGTTTCGACGAAACAGTGTACGAGCTTCAGATTCCTACTGATGATCCTGATGTGCTCGATCGGTCGCTGCTTATCCTGGAAGACTGGGCGCAAAATGTGTCTTTCGATGCTGTGGAGATCGACAAGGAACGTGGAGTCGTCTTGGAGGAGTGGCGTCTCGGACTGGGCGCGAGTGAACGAGTTCAGCAGGCGCAGTTCCCTCTCTTACTCGAAGGGTCGCGCTATGTGGGCAGGCTCCCGATAGGCACGCCTGAGGTCATTCGAAACGTTAGCCATCAACGAGTGCGGGAATTCTACAGAGACTGGTATCGACCGGATCTTATGGCCGTGATCGCTGTCGGCGATTTCGATCCCTTAGCGATCGAAGCGCAGATTCGCTCGCACTTCAGCTCCGTTGAAGCACCGTCGTCCCCGAAGCCAAGGCCTATCTACGGTGTGCCCGATCGGGCTGGCACAGTGTATTCGGTGATCACGGATCCGGAAATCACGAGCACTCGGATTCGCGTGTCACATAATCAGTCGGCGCGCCCGATGGTAACGATCGGCGACTACAGACAGTACATGGTTGAGCGGCTTTTTGGCAGCATGCTGTCTGCTCGTTTCGATGAGATCGCTCAAGAACCAGACGCACCGTTTCTCGCGGCCGGAACGGGGCGTGGGCTCTTTGTGCGCACGTCAGAAATGACAACGTTGGATGCGATCGTTTCGAGAGGTGGAGTGAAAGTCGGTGTGGCTGGGCTATTCGCTGAGGTCGATCGCGTGGTTCGTTTTGGTTTCACCGCCACCGAACTAGAACGGCAGAAATTGAATTTACAACGAGGATTGCAACGAGCGGTGATCGAAAAGGACCAAAGCCCTTCGGGACCGTTGGCTGACGAATTCATACGAAACTTCATCCAGGCTGAGCCAATCCCGGGCATCGCCTACGAATTCGGTCTGAACCAGCGTTTCCTGCCGGACATTTTACTAGAGGAAGTCAACAGGCTAGCTGGCGACTGGATGCCAGACGGTAATCGCCTCGTCGCTATTACGGCACCAGAGAACGACCGTGCGTTCCTGCCCAACGAAATAGAGTTGGCGGCTGTCATAGAGGGCGCGAACAGAGCATCTTTGACGGCGTACGTGGACTCCGTGAGCACGGAGCCGCTGCTAGCCCAGCTGCCATCGCTTGGAGAAATCGCGGAGACGGTGATCGATGATGACCTCGGTATCATTGACTGGAGGTTGTCCAACGGGGCCAGGGTAGTGCTAAAGCCGACGACCTATCAGCAGGACGAGATCCTGTTTCGCGCGATAAGCCCTGGAGGCACGTCGCTGGCAACAGATGAGAACTTCATTGCTGCCGACACAGCGGCTGCCGTCATTTCTCAAGGGGGACTTGGTGAGCTAGACCTCGTCGATCTTGAAAAAGAGTTGGCCGGGAAGGTCGCGTTTGTCAGAGTCGGGATTGATGAGACGACGGAAGGATTGGTAGGCGCTTCGTCTCGTGCTGATTTGGAGACGATGTTTCAGCTGCTGTATCTCAGATTCACCGCTCCACGTGCCGATCCTGTAGCTTTCGAGGTTCTGAACGAGCAATGGAATGTAGCGTTGGCAAATCGTGAGCTGGTGCCAGAAACAGTGTTCGAAGAGGCGCTTGATGCGGCGCTGAGTCAAGATCACGTTCGGGCAAAGCCGTTGACGGCGGAACGGCTTGCCGAGATGAATCTTGATGCGTCGCTCGCGTTCTACGAGGACCGCTTTGGCGATGCCAGCGATTTTACATTTGTCTTCGTCGGGAGTTTTGATCCTGCGACGATAAGGCCGCTAGTTAGGCAGTATGTGGCGAGCCTGCCGGGGCAGGGCAGGGTGGAGTCAGCAAGGGACATCGGAATAAGCACGCCACTCGGTGTGGTTGAGCGAGAAGTAAGGAGCGGCATCGCCCCGAGGAGCCAAGTGAGTATTGTGTTCAGTGGAGCGTTCGAGAATGACGAGGCGCATCGTGTGCTCGCTAGGGTCATGGCGGAAAGCCTCGCCGGCAATCTTCAGGGAAGTCTTCGGGAGGATCTCGGAGGCACTTACGGTGTGCG
>Ga0315339_1000140_pt1 | contig 112687 bp, 115 predicted proteins | sample ASW17metaG_FD_204514 | JGI IMG/M metagenome (GOLD analysis project Ga0315339, IMG submission 204514) | Ammonia-oxidizing marine archaeal communities from Pacific Ocean, United States - ASW #17 | ecosystem: Environmental > Aquatic > Marine > Oceanic | place: USA: California | collected 2016-12-05
CTACAATTAAAAAAAAATTCTGATATAATTTATTTAACAGAAGGTGAAAATAAACTCTTATTAAAATTAATTAATAAAAAAAATGCAATCGTATTAAGAGAAGAATTAGCAGAAAGTGATTATGATGAAAGTGAATTAAGAAAAGTTGATGTTCAGATAACTAGACTTAGACAAAAAATTGAAGTTAATCCAAAGCAACCTCATTTTATCAAAACTATTAGAGGCAAAGGATATAAGTTAATTTGTAATGAAATATGATATATAAAAAAATTATACCTTCTACATTATTAGGTCGATTTTTAATTATTGTTTTTGTTCCAATCGTAACATTAGTAATTCTTACTACTTTTATTTTTTATCAAACTTCTTGGAATATAATATCAAAAAGACTTACTCAATCAGTTGTTGCCGATATAAATGTTATTGTGAAGCTTATTGATCAAAATTTAAAATTTAAAGCCATTCGAATTGCTAAAGAAGATTTCAAAATGAATGTAGTATATAAAAAAAATACTAATATAAATCCTTTGTCGTTTCGTGCTCAAAGAGGTATTTTATCAAAAAGACTTAAACAATCCTTAGAGGAATTAGAACGCCCTTTTTTTTATGACTTAAGAAACTTAGACAAAGGGGTGATTATTTCAATTCAATTAAATAAAGATTTATTAATTATTAATGTAGATAAAGATCGTCTTTATAGTGAATCAGCTTTTGTATTTTTAATTTGGATGTTCTTTGCTTCATTAATACTTTTATTACTTTCTTACTTATTTATGAAAGGACAAATAAGACCCTTAAAAAGACTAGCAATAATTGCTGAAACATTTGGGCGTGGCTTAGATGCTCCAGAACTAAAAGGTTCTGGCTCTCTTGAAATTAGACAAACTACAAAAGCTTTTAATCAAATGCGTACAAGAATAAAAAGATTCTTAAAGCAACGTACTGATATGCTAGCAGGTGTCAGTCATGACTTACGAACACCTTTAACAAGAATGAAATTACAATTATCTTTAATGAAAGATAGTGATGCAACAAAAGAATTAGAGTATGACATTAAAGAAATGACGGCAATGTTAAATAGTTATGTTAGTTTTGTGAGAGGTGAAGCACCAGAAACAATTGAAAATATACAATTAAACAATTTGATTAGTAATATTTGTCAAAATATTATTTCCAAAGAACATAAAATTACTGAATCCTACAGCAAAAAAATTGATACCTCCGGTCGACCAATACAACTTAAAAGAGCAATATTAAATATTGTAGATAATGCAAAACGTTATGCTTCAAAAATACATATAGATCTCTCTGCAAAAGACGAGGTATGTTTTATTGCTGTTTCAGATAATGGCCCAGGAATACCCGAGAAAAATTATGAAGATGTTTTCAAGCCTTTTTTTACTCTAGATCCCTCACGTAATAAACTAAAGGGAGAAAGTGGATTAGGCATGACGATAGCTAGAGATATAATACGTGCACATGGTGGAGATATTAAACTTTCACAATCTTCAATGGGTGGTTTAAAAACTATAATCGATCTACCCTTATAATTAAAAAAGTCTTTCTCCATTTTTCACTTTTATATCAGGAGAAATTAAAATTGGTTTATTATTTTTATCAGGGAATCCCAGAACTAAAACTTCAGATATTAATTTACCAATTTGCTTAGGTGGAAAATTAATTACAGCTGCAATTTGCTTATTTAATAATTGCTTTGAATTATAATTAGCCTGCAGTTGTGCCGAGGTTTTTTTTATTCCAATTTTTTTTCCGAAATCAATAGTTAAAACTATTGAAGGTTTTTTGAGAGTATTATTTATTTCTGCTTTAATAATAGTTCCTACACAGATTTCTATTTGTAAAAATTCATCGTAAGAAATTAAAGGCATAATATTATTTTATATATATTTAAGTATACTATTAGCTTGGTCTAAATAACGATCTAATGCCATCATAGTTTTTTCTAAAGATGAAGTATCATCTTTAATCCAGATTAAAAAAGCTGAACAATAAATTATTAACAAACCTTTCAATCTAAGCTGTCCTATTAAACCTCTTACAGAAATATTTGCATAATTAGACATCAAAAACATACTATTTAAGAAAGATGGTAATAATAAAATAAATTCTTTCGGTTTATCTTTAAAAGATTGAAAAATTGATAATACTGCATTCCTGTTGTTTTGTAGAATATCAAATCGTATCATTAATATTTCAAAAATCATATCTTTATGAGTAGATTTTTCAATTGACGTAACCTTTAATGAAAGAACATGGTCAAAGTAAGAATTGATATTTTTTAGTAAAAAATTTTTTTTTTTTATTTTATTATCAAATTTTTTAATTTGTGATTTTTTTTTAACTTCATTTAAAGTTAAAGAGCTCCAAGATTTTTTGGATAATAATGTTAAAGTAACTTCAGCTATTTTGATTAATTCTTTCTTCATTTATTTGAATTTCCTAACTTATTAGCTCTCAGAAAAGCTGCTTTAATAGCTTTTTTTAATTTCTTATGAAAATTATCATTTTTTTTTAATACATTTAATGCTGCTTCTGTGGTACCACCTTTAATTGCAATGTTACTTACAAGAGTTTGTGCGCTTTTTTCTCCTTTTAATAATAAATTGATTGAACCAAATACTGTTTGATTAACTAATTTCTTAGTGTTCTTAGTTCCCAATCCTAATTGCATAGCAGCTTTTTCAAAAGCATCAATAAATAGAAAAACATATCCTGGTCCACTTCCTGAAATTGCAGTTACTTTATTAATTTCTATTTCTTTTTTTAACCACAATGTTTTTCCAACTTTTGAAAATAGTGACTCGATTTTATTTTTATTTGAATCTGATACATTTTCATTGGTCACAATACAGGACATGCCTTGTTCGATCATAGCAGGCATATTAGGCATGACACGAATAAACTGGTTATTTTTAGGTAAAAATTTATTAAAAAATTTAATTTTTTTACCCGCTACTATACTAACAAAAACTACATTTTTTTTAAATTTATAAGATACAAAATCTGTTAAAACTTCTTTTACAATTTGAGGTGTTATTGCAAAAATAATAATATTAAAAGATGAAAAATATTTAATTTGATTTAATGAATTATATGCACTAATTTTTTTTTTAAACTGTTTATTTATATTTCTATAGTGAATTGGATCAATGACAACAATCTGATCTTTTGTTTTTAAAGACCATGTCTTTAATAATGCTGATCCCATGTGACCACAACCAATCAATAAAATTTTATTCATTATTAGTAAATAAAATATAACTCAAAAATGTAAAGTTTTTAGGCTCTGCCCATTATATCAAAAGTACTTAAACTTAGTGCATTACTAGGTTTAGTATCATCAAATAAAACAAGTTGGAAAGCCGGATAATATTTTTCACACTCATAAATAGCAATATCAACCAAATCTTCTAATTGATGATGCAGTGTTTCATTTTCTGGTGCTGATAAAACTGTATGTCTATAAGCAGGAATTCCATTTTTTGAAGTGATATCAAAATGACCAATCCAAAGATTTTCATTAATTAGAGCCAATAATTCATGCACAGCTTGTGATTTAGAATGAGGAAATTTAAGATCAAAAGTAACTGTAAAACTAATTGCATTAAATTGTTCAGACCAAGTAAAATAGAGCCTATATTGACACCATTGCGATGCTATTTCAGCAACTAGCTCATAATCATCAGATCTACTAAAAGTCCATTTTTTCTCATGAATAACTTCTTCAACGATATCAATGGGATTTACTAAAAAATTCTCTTGTTCCATACCTTATATAGTATTTGATATTAATAATATACTACATATGGTTTTAACTAATTTTTGCAGGGTTTCGCAATAATAATAAGAGATTAAATGAACTAATTGTGAATAAAGCTTATTTTTTAAGCTTTTTTTTACAATTTTTTTTTAATGAATTAATTTTTTTTTTTTATTGATTTTTTCTTTTTTTTTAAGTTCTTGTTTTCTATAGTTAATTTTTGTACCATTTTTTTCAATACTTCAAATTCATCTCTTTTAACAAGCTCCATCCTATTTATGACCTTATTGACACGAAGTTTCACTATTGTTTCAACTTCTTTTTTAACGCCTGAAAAAGTGCTCATTGCATCAACAGCTATTTTTGATAAATCTGATAAAATTTTTGATTTATTAACCATGTTTTTAATATTAGTTTAATTAAATATAATGATTTTAATACATCCTTCAATAGATCCTGTCATTGTTTCTTTTGGTTTTTTTCAAATACGTTGGTACAGTCTAGCCTACGTAGCTGCATTTTTATTTGGAACGTTTTTAATAAAACATTTCAATACTAAGTCTAATTCTAATCTTAAAAATAAATTAATTGATAATTTTTTTGTTTGGTCAATTATTGGAGTTATTTTAGGTGGGCGTCTTGGATACGTATTATTTTATCAATTAGAAAATTTTTATTATAATCCACTTTATATTATTTATATCTGGAAAGGAGGAATGTCATTTCATGGTGGTTTAGCAGGGATGATATTATCAATATTTTTATTTTGTAAAAAAAATGATATTAATTTTTTTAAATTAGCAGATCTTGTTTCACTTGTTGCTCCTATTGGACTATTTTTTGGTCGAATAGCTAATTTTATTAATAGTGAATTAATTGGTAGAATTACAGACTTTCCTTTTGCCATGATTTATCCATCCATTGATAATTTACCAAGACATCCTTCACAACTTTATGAAGCATTTTTTGAAGGAATTGTTTTATTTATTATTTTATTTTATATATTTTTTAAATCCTATCAAATTAAAAGATATGGATTAATATCAGGATTATTTCTTCTTTTTTATGGCATCTTTAGGTTTTCAATTGAATTCTTAAGAGAGCCTGATGAACATATAGGTTTAATTTTTAATTTCTTAACTATAGGCCAATTATTGTGCGTACCTTTAGTATTCTTTGGATTATTAATATTGCTAAAAAAAACTAATGATTAAGAAAGAAATAATTAATAAAATTTTAAAAAATAAAAAGTCTATTTCGATAGAACAATATATTAAAATATGTCTTTATGGTAATAATGGTTATTATAAAAATGCAAATGTTATAGGAAAAAAAGGTGACTACATAACAGCTCCTGAAATATCTCAATTATTTGGTGATTTAATTGGACTCTTTATTTTTTCAGTATGGAAAAATAAAATTAATAACCCTTATAATTTAATTGAATTAGGGCCGGGTAAGGGCACACTATTAATTGATATACTTAATATTACAAAAAATTTTTCTAAATTTCAAAAATCTACTTATGTTAATTTAATTGAAACAAATGTTAATCTTATTGATGAACAAAAAAAGAACATACAAAACTTTAAATTTAGTAATAAAAAAATCATATGGTTAGATGATTTTAATACAAAAATTACCAAACCGGCTATTATTTTTGCTAATGAATTTTTTGATTGCTTACCTATCCGACAATTTTATAGAAAAAATAATAAATGGTTTGAGAAAATGATTAATTTTAATCAACAAAATAAAAATTTTTTTTTTGAAGATAAAGAAACATCTCATAAAAAATTATCAAATTATGTAGAAAATAATGATGAAATAAATAATTTAGAAATTTCAAAATCAAGAGATAAGTACTTTAATAAAATTTGTAAACATCTAAGAATTGTTGGTGGGATGGCAATTATTGTTGATTATGGATATTTTAATAAACCTAACTACTTAACTCTTCAATCATTATACAATAATAAAAGATCAAACGTCTTAGATAATCCGGGTAAACAAGATATTACCTCATTAGTTGATTTTAAACAATTAATAAAAATAACAAAAAAAAATAAACTGAATGTTGATATTTTTTGTAATCAAAATAAATTTCTGTTGATGAATGGAATAAAAGAGCGTGCAAAAAAGATTTACAAAAAATCAACAATAAATCAGAAACATGCTATAAAAAATGGGTTGGAAAGATTAATAGACAAAGACGGTATGGGTTCTTTATTCAAGGTATTAGTGATTTCTAAATAAAATGATAAAAAAAAATAATTTTAAAAGTAAGTTTGAAAATACAAAAATTTCATCTGCTTTTTTTACTAGAAATAGTGGTTTTTCTTTTAATAATTATTCTACCTTAAATTGTAGTTATAGTGGAGGAGATCAAAATATTGCAGTAAAAAAAAATATTGAACTTGCACAAAAAATATTAGAATTAGATAATAAAAAACTAAAGTTAATAAGTCAAATTCATTCAAATAACGTTGTAAATATAAACAATAATAATTATTCAACTATTTTTAAGGCAGATGGGATGATTACTCAAGATAAGAATATAAGTCTTGCAGTCTTAACAGCTGATTGCTCTCCTATATTTATCTTTGATCAAGATGCAACCTTCATTGCTTGTCTTCATAGTGGATGGAAGGGATGTTATCTCAATATTATTGATAAAGCTTTACTTCTTATAAAAAAAATTCAACCAAATTTAGATAAAATAAATGTGATTATTGGGCCTTGCTTAAATCAAAAGAATTTTGAAGTTACTAAAGACTTTAAAAAAAAATTTATTTCAGCTGATTCTAATTATCAGTATTTTTTTTTAGATATTAATGAAAAAAGTGAAAGTTTATTCAATATGAGAGGATTGATAGAATATCAATTTAAAAAAAACATGGTCACAAATATAGAAAATATTGATATTGATACATATGAGAATAAGGAATTATTTTATAGTCATCGCCGTTCAACCCATAATAATAGCCTTCCAACAGGAAGGATGATTAATATAATAGGTTTTAACAATTAAATTTAATTTAAAGACTAGTTTTTTAGTCTTGATCTATTATTTTTCTTGTATAAGGAAAGGATAATTAAAGAGATGAAAATTCTTTCCTGCAATAGTAACAAAGTGCTTGCAGAAGCAATATCTTCCTACATTGGTGTTAGCTTATCAAATGCTACAATAAAAAAATTTGCTGATGGTGAAGCATTTGTAAAAATTAATGAAAATATTAGAGGGGAAGATCTTTACATAATTCAATCAACCTCCCCCCCTGTAAATGATAATTTAATGGAATTATTAATTGCAATAGATGCTGCAAGACGCGCTTCAGCAAAAAGAATTACCGCGGTAATTCCTTACTTTGGATATGCGCGTCAAGATAGAAAAGATGAAGGAAGAACTTCAATTTCAGCAAAATTAATTGCAAACTTAATAACTTCAGCTGGTGCTAATAGGGTTGTTACAACTGATTTACACGCAGGTCAAATACAAGGTTTTTTTGATATTCCACTAGATAATCTTTTTTCCGTAAATGAGTTAATTAAAGATATGAAAAAAATAACTGCACAAAGAAGTGAGCTTGCTATAGTCTCTCCTGATGTTGGTGGGGTAGTGAGAGCTCGTGCATTTGCAAAAAGAATAAATGCATCTTTAGTTATTATTGATAAAAGGAGAGAAAAAGCTGGTGAATCAGAAGTTATGAACATTATCGGTGAGATAAAAGAAAAAACTTGTATTTTGCTTGACGACATTGCTGATTCAGCTGGAACGCTATGCAATGCAGCAAAAGCTCTAAAAAACAATGGTGCAAAAGAAATCTATTCTTATATTGTACACGGTGTTCTATCTGGAAATGCATTAGAAAGAATTAAAGATTCAGATATTAAAGAATTAATACTAACTGATAGTATTCAGGCTTCAGAAGCTGTAAAAAATGTAAAAAATATTAGACATATCAGCATTGCTCCTTTAATGGGTGAGGCGATTAAGCGGATTAACAGTGATTCTTCTGTTTCAGCTCTGTTTGATTAACTAAAACCTATTTATTATGGAAAATTTTAAGGTAGTTGTTAGATCAAAAAATAGTGGGTCAACTAAATCTTTATTAAACAGTGGCATGGTTCCTGGAATTATTTATGGTAGGAAAACAGATCCTATCCAAATAGCATTTGAAAATAAAATATTACTGAAATTAATGCACTCAGGTGGATTTTACTCAAAAATTATAGATTTAGATATAGAAGGAAAGAAAGAAAAAGTTTTACCTAAACAATTACAATATCATCCAGTAACAGATAAATTAATACATTTTGATTTCCTTAGAGTTCAAGATGACACAAAAGTTACTGTAGAAGTGGAGGTTGAATTTCTTAACCGAGACATATGTCCTGGATTAAAAAAAGGAGGTGTGCTTAACTTAGTTCGTAGATTGGTTGAACTTAGTTGTAATGCCAATAACATACCTAAAAAATTACGATATGATTTAATTTTAACTGAAATTGGAGATGCAGTAAAAATCAGTAATATAGATTTACCTGAAGGAGTTAACCCAACAATTACTGATCGAGATTTTGTAATTGCAACTTTAGCTCCGCCAACAGTAGAAGTTGAAACAAAAACTGAAGAAGAGGAAGATACTGAAGGTAAAGAAACAGCTGAAGGCGAAACTGCCGACACAACAGAGGATAAAAAAGAAGAAACTACTGAAGATAAATCTAAATAAGCAGACAAATTTAATTTCTCAATTTATACTAATATTATGTGGTTCATTTGTGGGTTAGGAAACCCTGATAAAAAATATCAATTAACAAGACATAACTTAGGTTTTGACATAATAGATGCCTTGATAAAGATTAATAATTTTGAATTATCTAAAAAAGATAAATCAAAAGAACTTTACAAAGGAAAGATTAATAATCAAAGTTGTTTATTATGCAAACCTTTAACATTTATGAATCTGTCGGGACAACCTATTGCAGAAATAGTTAATTTTTTTAAAATTCCAAAATCTAAAATTATTATAATTCATGATGATTTAGATTTAGCATTAGGAAAAATAAAAATAAAGATTGGTGGCGGTAATGGGGGACACAATGGACTATTAAGTATTGATGGAATGATTGGAAAAAACTACAAACGTTTACGTATAGGTATAGGTCATCCAGGATCAAAACATTTAGTATCTTCATATGTATTAGATAAATTTTCAAGTGAAGATAGAAAATTGATAAATAACAAAATTAGTTTGCTCACAAAATATTTTTCATTAATTTTTGATGATGATAGTTTGCTTTTAACTAGATTGGCTTCATAAAAATTTATTTATGGGATTTAAATGTGGTATTGTAGGACTTCCTAATGTCGGTAAATCAACATTATTTAATGCCCTGACAGAATCTAATAAAGCTGAAGCAGCTAATTATCCTTTTGCAACGATAGAACCAAATGTAGGAAGAGTGCCAGTTCCTGATAAAAGAATAAAAGATTTATCAATAATTGGAAAAAGTGAAAAAACTATACCCACCTATATTGATTTTGTTGATATAGCTGGACTGGTTAAAGGAGCTTCAAAAGGAGAAGGATTGGGGAATAAATTTCTATCCCATATAAGAGAAGTTGATGCAATTGCTCATGTTGTTAGATGTTTTAATGATGAAAATATCACTCATGTTTCCTCAAAGATTAATCCTTTGGATGATATTGAAACAATATCAACTGAATTAAAATTAGCAGATCTAGAAACACTTCAAAATAAATTAAATTCACTAGAAAAAAAAGTAAAGCAAGGTGACAAGGAAATAAAAAATCAGATAGAATTAATATTTTTTCTTCAAAAAAAACTAAATAATGATGAGTTAATTAAAAATCTTGATTTAGATAAAGATATTTCACTTTTCTACAAATCGTTAAATCTAATAAATACAAAACCTATTTTATATATTTGTAATGTGGATGAAAAATCAATTGTAAATGGGAATAATTTTTCAGAACAAGTTAAAATAAAGGCAAAAAATGAAATGAATAAAGTTGTAATTGTTTCAGCCGCAATTGAATCGCAAATCGCTGAATTTGATAATGATTTAGAAAAGTTAGAGTTATTAAAAGACTTAGGTTTATCAGAAACAACTTTAAAAAAAGTTATTAATGCTGGATATCAAATTTTAGATTTAATTACTTATTTTACATGCGGTCCTAAAGAAACACGAGCATGGACTATATCAAATAATACTTCTGCTCCTCAAGCTGCAGGAAAAATTCATACAGATTTTGAAAAAGGATTTATTCGAGCAGAAACAATTTCATACAATGATTTTGTAGAATTACGTGGAGAACATGCTTGTCGAGAAGCAGGGAAATTAAGGCAGGAAGGAAAAGAATATATTGTGAAAGATGGCGATATAATGCACTTTTTATTTAATGTTTAGTAAATGTTTCTCCAAAGTCTTTGTTTTGAAATATAGATAATAACTCCAAAAATTAAAAAGAATAAAATTACTTTAATTCCTAAATTTTTTCTTTCCTCGAGCTCAGGTTCTGCTGACCATGTGAGAAATGTTGTAACGTCTTCAGCTAATTGAGAAAGTGAGCTTTCTGTCCCATCATCATAATCAACATAACCTTCATCTAATGGTTGAGCCATAGCAATTTGGTGGCCTTCTTTCCACTCATTATAATACATACCTTCGCCAATCTCAAAATCATTTGGAGGGTCTTTATAACCAAGCAAAAGGTTATATATATAATCAGCTCCATTTTTTTTTGCTTTTGTGATAACTGATAGATCTGGAGGATAAGAACCATTGTTGCTGACTCTTGCTTCTTGTTCATTAGAAAAAGGTGAGGCAAAATGATCTGATGGTCGTGCTGGTCGTTCAAACATTTCTCCATCATCGTTTGGTCCATCTAAAACGGTATACTCTGCGGCTATTGATTTAACTTCATCTGAAGAAAAACCAATATCAATTAAATCTCTATAATAAAGAAGTTTCATAGAATGGCATCCTGAACAAACTTCTCTATAAACTTTATAACCTCGCTGAATAGAAGACTTATCAAATTTTCCTGTTATACCATTAAAAGACCATTGATGTTTTGGCATTTGATTATCTCCACTTGATGCAAAGATATTAAAACTTGGTATTAAAAAAAAAAATATAATTAAAAAAAATCTCATATTAGCTTACTTCTTCTTGCAAATCAGATTTTGTAATGTTTGAATCTGAAAAAATATCACTAATACTTGCTGGCATTTGTTTTGCTTTCTCAAATTTGCCTATAAAAGGTGTTAGTATTAATAAAAAAACAAAATAATATACAAGGCCTATTCGTGCTATGATTAAATAAGTTCCCTCTGCAGGTTTCATTCCAACATAACCAAGAATAAAAAAATTAATAAAAAATAACATCATAAACCATTTATAAATTGGTCTATAGTTACAACTCCTTATTTTTGATGTATCCAACCAAGGCAAAACAAATAATATTATAATTGCACTAAACATTAATACTACACCACCTAGTTTATCAGGTATCGCTCGTAAAATAGCGTAAAAAGGGGCTAAATACCAATTTGCTACAATATGAGAAGGGGTAACCATAGGATTAGCAGGAATATAATTATCTACTTCTGCCATGAGGTTAGGTCCAAAGAAAACTATTGCAGAGACAATAACTCCACATACACAAACCGCTAAAGTGTCTTTTATAATCATATAAGGAAAAAAATTCACTGTATCTTTTTTTGATTTGATATCAATTCCTGCAGGGTTATTTGATCCATGGACATGGACAGCTACTACGTGAAGACCCACAACACCTAAAATAACAAAAGGAAGTACATAATGAAGAGCAAAAAATCGATTCAATGTGGCATTACCAACTGTATAATCTCCTAATAACCATGTTTTTAATCCCTCACCTACAACTGGTATAGCGCTAAATAAATTAGTGATAACCGTAGCACCCCAATAGGACATTTGTCCCCAAGGAAGTGTATATCCAAGAAAAGAAGTAGCCATCATTAAAAGATAAATAAAAACACCTAGTATCCAGTTTAATTCTCTAGGGTATTTATATGATCCATAATACATTCCTCGTATCATGTGAATATAGACAACAATAAAAAAGAATGCTGCTCCATTAGAATGTAGATAACGAAGAAGCCAACCATAATTAACATCACGCATGATACGTTCCACACTATTGAATGCCATATCAGTATGGGGCGTATAGTGCATAGCTAAAAAAATACCACTTACAATTAAAACAATTAAAAGTATTGTTGCTAAAGCTCCAAAACTCCAAAAATAATTACAATTTTTGGGCATAGGATAATCTTTGTATTCTTTTTCAATATAGGAAACTATAGGAAGACGAAATTCTATCCAATTTAGAAAAGAATTTTTATATTTACGGGACTCTGAAGATTGCTCCATATAGATTAATGATCTTATATCTTAAAAATCATAAAAAATAACGCTTTTTTATGTGCCAGCGTGACGCAAGGAAAATAATGTTATAATAGTCGTTCATGCGTATAGCACTCTTCGAACCAGACATCCCTCAAAACACTGGAAACATTTTTCGACTCGGTGCTTGTCTGGGCATAGAAATAGATATTATAGAACCTACTGGATATATTATTGATGATAAAAGATTTAAACGATCATCAATGGATTATATTAAACATATTAAATATAAAAGACATCTAGATTGGGAAACATTTTATAATTGGACCAAAGACAATAATTTTAGATTAATTTTACTTACAACCAAATCAACCATGAAATATATTGATTATCAATTCCAACATAATGACATTTTACTTTTTGGTCGTGAAAGTGCAGGTGTGCCTCACAATATTCATAGTAGTGTTGATGAACAACTAACTATACCAATGGTAAAAAATCTTCGATCAATTAATGTTAGTAGTTCTGTTGCTCTTGTTGTTGGAGAGGCATGTCGTCAGTTACAATTATTGTAACTCACCCATTTTGCCACTTTGATAATTAAGCATTATTTTTTTCATCTCTCCTTCTGTATTCGTAACAAAAGGTCCATAACGAACTACAGGTTCATTAAGAGGTTTACCTGCCAAAATTAAATACGAACCATTTTGAGAAATAGAAGTTAAATTAATTTTATCACTTGATTGATCAAAATAAATCATTTGCCCTTTCGTAGCAATTTTGTTTTTATCAGAAAATTTTAATTCTCCTTCTATAATATAAGCTATTGTCATTTGGTCTAAAGAAATATCTAAATCAATTTTTCCAGGAGCTAAGAATTGCACATCAAAAATAGAAACGGGTGAATACGTTTGAATATCAGATTTTATTCCTTTTACTTCACCAACTAAGACTTTGATTTCTATATCGTCATTTTCTTTAACGATAGGGATATTGTTTTTTTTAATATGTTGATACCAGGGTTTCACCTGCTTATCTTTTTTCGGCAAATTTACCCAAATTTGTAAACCTTGCATGATACCACCACTTTTTTTAAATTTTTCAGTAACTAATTCTGAATGAATTAAGCCCGATCCTGTTGTCATCCACTGAATATCACCAGTTTCAATCGCAGCTTGACCTCCCCAAGAATCTTTATGTTCTACTTCGCCACCGAGTAGATAAGTAATCGCTTCAAAACCACAATGCGGATGTGCGGGCACTCCTGTTGCCCCTCCTGGCTCATAATGAATAGGACCAAAGTGATCAAATAATAAAAAAGGATCAAGTTCTCTCATTCCAGGAATAGGAAAGGCTCTAGTAACAGGTATTCCATCACCTTCAAAGGTCTTCATACAATCTTTAACTTCAGTTACTTTTCTAGGCATAAAATTTACAAACTACTGTGAGATCCATCACAAAAAGGTTGTTTTGAAGTAGTCTTGCATCCGCAAAAATACATTTTTTTGGTTTCAGTAGCTTTAAAAGAAATCGGGTTAAAAGATGTTTCTTTGTGAGAAGAATCACAAAAAGGTTGTTTTTTACTTAGTCCACATTGACACCAATAATAAGTCTTTCCTTCTACCACATCAACCGGATATGGATTTTTTTGGGCAATCACCGCTTCACTCATTTTATATCCTTTTTTAATTTTAAATTAAATATAGATAAATAATTGAAACAAACAAGTACGCAAAATCTTCATACTAATATTTAAAAATTGACTATAGTATTTTTTTTAATAGTACACTATAAAATCATACTGTTATGAAAAATATCAAAAACAATCAAAAAGTTTGTCCTGTAAGTAATGCTCTTACTATACTTGGTGGCAAGTGGAAAATTAATATCATTTTTCAACTATCTACTAAAACAAGACGTTTTGGTGAGCTGAGAAGATCCTTGGGAAGTATAACACAACAAATGTTATCAAAACAATTGAGAGAAATGGAGAAAGATCAACTTGTTTTAAGAAAAGTATATGATGTTGTTCCCCCTAAGGTAGAATATTCATTAACAGACCTTGGCAAATCTAGTCTTCCAATTTTAAATTCATTACATCATTGGGGAAATATTAAAAAGAAAACTATTAACAAAGTAATTGAAAATAATTATCCTCAAGTCGTTAACTCATAAGACTTATTATTAAATCAGTTAATGGTGAATGGAAAGATTGATGATATGATACCTCTAAGCTATCTCTAATTCGTTACTTAAAAAAACTGCAATAGATTTCATTCCTTTTAATTCGCTCAGATTTTCTGCTATTGAATTATAATTGGTATTAGTATTAATGTCATAGGTAAATATTTCACCTTTTTCATTTTCTACAAATTCAATACCTGCAATCTCAATATCATTTTTTTGTAGTACTTTTTTATATTTCTCTAAGATGGGATTAGAAAAATTTTCTAAAATCATAAATTTATTACCTGTAGTATTAGTAGGGCAAAACTCTTCTTCTAAATTACAAGCATCTGCAGGACATAATTCAAATCCCTTACTTGTATCCACCTGAACTGCATAAAGAAATTCTGTATCAATAAACTCAGTTCGTATAATGGTATCAGTTTTAGGTTTAATATACTCTTGTATAAGAGTTATTCCATCAATTGGTTCTTCAAAATCTGCACTATTAATATAATCTTTAAAATTCTCCTTTTCTTTAAAAAGTTTAATGCCAAGTCCTCTACCTGCCCTATTGTGTTTAGTTAAAAAAGGTTGAGAAAAACTATTACCTAACTCTAAAAGTTGTTCTTTATCTTTAGCAAATACAGTTTGTGGAATTCTAATTCCTTCTTTTTGTAATTCTCTATATTGCAAACTTTTAGATAATTCTAATTTAAGTGCGCGTGAATTATTAATTACTCTTCTTTTATGAAATTCTAACCAATCTAAGACAGTTGAGGTAAATTCGGGAGCATAACGATGACCTCTTGTATGAGAAGACGCACTCATTCGATTATAAAATATTCCCAAAGGCGGCTCTAAACTCATATCAAGAGTAGTTGAATTCATATGCCATTTTTCAAAAGGCACATTAATTTTATTTAATTCTTCTTCTAATGGAATTATCCATTCATTGTTTTCATGAATAATATATATATTTTTCATAGTAAAAATTTATCAATGCCAATCACATTCTCACAACAACCCTCTCTTTGACTTATTTAAATTGAAGGCCTGATTTATTTACAGCAACAATTGCATTCTCAGCAGGTATTCAAATTAACAAAAACAACACTATTTTTATTAACAAAATTACTTTTTGGCTGCTAATCAGATATAATAACTAATTATCTTAATTTTTACAAAGATCAAGTTGCCACTTCATTATTACCATAAAAAAACTAGTAAATTAACCTAATTAATTAATAAATCAATTTTATTTAAACATTTATTTAAACCAAGACTAAATTGTGTTTTGACAAAATGATCAGTTGTTAATTTGATCCAAAATCTTTTCTCTTTATTATCTTTATTATTAAAAAAAGAATTTAAAGGATAGGAAGTATTAAACATTTTTAAAATTTCCTGTCGTAATAAATCATTAGATAAATAGTTAAAAGATTCTGCACAGTATCTTTTAAGAGTTGTATCATATCCATCAATTAATTTAGGTTTTTGAAATATTCCTAAAAAACGATAATATCTAAAAATACGTAAAAAATCTTCTTGAATACGTTCTTCAATATTGCCAATAAATTGTAATTTATTTTCAGTTAAATCTTTTTGACCATTAAAATAATCTATTATGTTGCCGTCACTCGACAAATACATTGCATTAATAGTAAAATCTCTTCTTCTTGCATCCTTCTTCCAGTCATTAGTAAAAATAATATTGGTATGACGACCTATTTGATTGATATCTTCTCTCAAAGTTGTGATTTGAAATTTTTGATCTTCTATAATAGTATTAATGGATCCATATTTGTAGGCAAAATCTTCATATTGAATTTTATACTTATCTAAAGTTTGAATAATTTCGTCAGGCTGAATATTTGCTGCTATATCTATATCTTTTGTTTCTATTCCTAATAAAGCATCTCTTATACACCCTCCCACTATACGCACCTCTTTTGCTTCATTTTTAAAGATATCAAATAGACGCTTAATTGGATTCTGATCTAATAAAATGGCTAGTGAATAATTATTCATTTTTGTAATTTTTTTTTAAATTTACGCTATATATCAAATAAATTATGTCTCTTACTGATGAAAATCCTAAAGCAATTTTTGATAATATAAAGGAATTATTAACTATTGGCGCAAAAGATAGGCATCATACATTTCATACTCCCGTTTTTTCTAATAATACTCAAAAAAATTTATCAGATTCTAGGATAATTGTACTTCGTAAATTTGACAAAGATACTTTAAAACTTAATTTTCATACTGATTATCGATCGCCGAAAATAATAGACTTAAAAAAAAATAATCATACTTCTTTTGTTTTCTATGATTTTAAATTAAAAATTCAACTTCGCATTAAGACACATTCCATTATTAATAATAATAATGATGTATCAAAAAATTCATGGGAACAAACTCGTTTATCTAATCGTAAGTGTTATTTAACTGAGAAAGCACCGAGCTCAATTACGTCATTGGCTGAAGACGGGATTCCAATATATTTAAAAGGGATTGATCCTTCAAAAGATGAGAGTGAAAAAGGCTATAATAATTTTACCGTTATTGAAAATGAAATTCAAAATATTGATTGGTTATATTTAGCTTATTCTGGACATAAAAGATTAAAAATTAATTTTAAAAATTCTGAACCTACATTCACGTGGATGATACCTTAATACAAAATAAAGTTATCAATAACTCTAATTTCATCAATATAAAAAGCTACAAATAAACGAGCATTTTTATTTTCAATAGTGGGCAATAAATTTATTTCATTTCTAAATTCCAAATAATCTATTTTTTTAATATAAAATTTTTCTAGTTCTTTTTTTAAGTTTTCTAAAATTGTAACATCAATTTTTTTTTTTAAATCTAAAATGCTATTCATTATTTTTTTTGCAACTATATCAAAAATCTGTTCTTGAGAAGATGAAAAGTTTTTGTATCTTGATGAAAAACTCATTCCATTTGACATTCTAACTGAATTGCAAGGATAAATTAAGATGGGTAATTTATTCTTTTCAACAATCTTTTGAATAAGTTTAATTTGCTGAAAATCTTTTTCTCCAAAAAATGCACAATCAGGTTTGATTAAATCAAACAGCGATTTAACAACAGTAGTCACTCCATCAAAATGACCTGGGCGAAATTTATCACACAAAATATCTCTATAATCAAAAATTGTTTTGCTAATTTTTATTCCATTAGGATATAGATTTTGTGTTGATGGGAAAAACAATAAATCGCAATTTATTTTTTTAAGCAATTCAATATCTTTTTCTTTATTTCGAGGATATTGTTTATAATCATCTAAATCATTAAATTGGGTAGGATTAACAAAAATAGTTACCATACTAAATAAATCTAAGTTTTTAGATTTTTCTATTAACGACAAGTGACCTTTGTGAATACTTCCCATAGTAGGAATAAGTGCTACTTTATGGCCTTTTCTTCTAATATTAGCTAATAAACAATCAACTTTGTTCTTATTTTCTAATATTTCCATTCAGATTATACTAAGTATTTGACTTATACACCATCAATTCGTAATAGAGTTTTTTTTTAAATAAATCATATGAAAAGAACATATCAACCAAGTAACGTAGTGCGTAAAAGACGTCACGGTTTCCGTGCTCGTATGGCAACTAAAGCAGGAAGGCAAATAATTAATCGTCGGAGAGCTAAAGGAAGAGCCCAATTAAGCACATAAAATTGGCCTTATGGCCCTATCTATCAAAACAATTAAGAAACGCTCTACATTTGTTTATGTAAGGAATAATGGAAAATTTATTCGCACAGAATCCTTCAATATTCAAATGCTTCAAGACAGCGCATTAAATGATGAGATTGCTGTCGGATATACAGCTACAAAACGTCTAGGAAATGCGGTGACTAGAAATAAGGCTAAACGTATAATGAGAGAATTAACAAGAAAAGTAATTACAAAATATGGTAAAATAAATTTTTATTATGTGATAATAGCAAAAACTTCAATATTAACAAAGTCTTTTAAAAAATTAGAATTAGAATTAGAAAAAATAATTATATGAACACAAAATTTTTACGAATTATTTTCATACTCACTTTCATTGGCATTATAAAAATATATCAATGGGTTATTTCACCTATTTTTAAAACAAACTGTAGATATCTACCTACTTGCTCAGAATATTCCTTGGGGTCCTTTAAAAAACACGGGCTGATTAAAGGATTTAGTTTATCAGTTAAAAGAATTTCTCATTGTCATCCTTGGGGTGGACAAGGTTACGATCCAGTACCTAAAAAAATAAGAAGGAAAATTTGAATGGGAGAACAAAAAAATTTATTTCTTGCAATTGGATTATCGATAGCAATTATAGTTGCTTTTCAGTTTTTATTTCCACAAAAATCAATTGTATCAACAAATAATCAAAATCAAATTGATCAAATGCAGCCAGTTACATCCATTGATGATAATCAAATAATTTCTAATGAAATTACTAAATCAAAAGAAGAGGTAATAAATTTAAGTGAGAGAATAAATATTGATACACCCTATCTATCAGGCTCTATTAATTTAAGAGGCGCAATTTTAGATGATCTTATCCTTATAAAATATAAAGAAACTCTAGATGAAAGCTCTAAAAATATAACTTTATTTTCACCAGACGGAACTGCCAATCCTTATTATGTTGAACTTGGTTGGAAAACATTAACAAATAACCCATCCTTAGAATTGCCTTCGTTAGACACTTTATGGAAAACTTCAGGATCTATATTAACTCCTAATATACCTGTAACTTTATTTTGGGAGAATAGCAAAAATATAACTTTTAAAATTTTGTTCGAGGTGGATGAGAATTATATGTTTGATATTACTCAGATTATTGAAAATAAAAGTTCATCAAATATAGAAATTTTTCCATACAGATTAATCAAGAGAATCAACTTACCTAAAACTATTAACTTTTTTATTCTACATGAAGGTCTAATTAGTCAACTCGATGATAAACTGTTAGAAAAAAAATATGGTGCCTTGATAGATGATTGTTCAAGCACAACAAATGCAAAGAAATTATTTTGTGATCAAAAATCAACTGGGGGATGGTTAGGTTTTACGGATAAATATTGGATGGCCACTCTTATTCCTGATCAAAATGAACAAATTAAAGCAAATTTTAGACACGGGAATAATGGCAGAGATAATTTTCGTGTTGGATACGTTGGAAAAATTATAAATATAAATTCTAATTCAACAATAAGTTATAAAGGTCAAATTTTTGCTGGGGCAAAAAATTTAAATATTCTTAATGATTATAAAAATAGAGGTGTACCAAAATTTACTGATGCAATAGATTGGGGTTGGTTTAGTTTTTTAACAAAACCTATCTCTTTTGCTATCAATTGGTTCTACGGCTATGTTGAAAATTTTGGTTTAGCTATAATCGCCTTTACGATTATGATGCGCATGATATTATTTCCTCTTGCACATACTTCTTTTAAATCAATGGCAAAAATGAAAAAATTACAACCTGAAATGCAGCGCTTAAAAGAAACCTATCCTGATGATCGACAAAAAATGCAGCAAGAACTAATGGCTCTCTATAAGCGTGAGGGAGCTAATCCAGTAGCTGGATGCTTACCTATAGTGGTTCAGATTCCGATTTTTTTCTCATTATATAAAGTTCTTTTTTGTACAATCGAAATGTACCATGCTCCTTTTTATGGGTGGATTCATGATTTATCTGCTCCAGACCCTTTAGGAATTTTAACCTTATTTGGAATTATAAACTGGGATGTGCCATCATTTTTATCCTTACTAAATATTGGAATACTCCCAATGATAATGGGTCTTACAATGTGGTTCCAACAAAAACTTAATCCAACACCAACAGACCCAACACAAGCTAAAATTTTTGCCTTTTTACCATTTGTATTTACTTTTGTGCTTGCAGGTTTTGCGGCAGGCTTAGTTTTGTACTGGTCTGTAAACAACATTTTATCAATTGCTCAACAATGGTTTATTCAACGAAAAATATTAGCAAAAAATGTCTAGTGGCATTCGGTCATTAAATTTATTTTTTTCAAAAAATAATTTCTTAGGCTCTTTTAATTCAGTTGATCAAATTCCTAAATCACACCTTCCTGAATGTTGTTTTGTTGGTAGATCAAATGTAGGTAAATCGAGTATCATTAATGCTATTACAAAATCTAAAAAATTAGCTAAAACAAGCAAAACTCCTGGGAGAACTCAAAGTATTAATTTATTTACAATTAATGAGAGAATTAACATAGTTGATTTACCAGGATATGGTTATGCAAAAATCTCTAAAGTTAAACGTATTGAATTAGCAGATCTAATTGATAGTTATATTTTAAAAAGGAGTAACCTTAAAATAATTTTTGTCTTAATAGACTGTAAAGTTGGTATAAAAGATTCTGATATAGATTTTTTTGATATAATTAGTCAATCAAATAATGAATTTTCCATTATCTTAACTAAAATAGATAAATGTGCTATTAATTTTATTAAATCTCAAAATGAGTCCTTATTATCTTTAATGAAAAATTATAAGTTACATTTTAATAAAATATTTTCTACAAGTAGTAATAAAAATATAGGTATAAATGATATACAAAAACATATATTTAATTTATCAAAAATATAATGAAATTTGATTTTTTATCTGAAAGTGACCAAGCATATTTTATTCATAAGGCTTCAACACTTGTTGAAGCACTTCCATATATTCGTCAACATTCTGGAAAAAATATAGTAATTAAATATGGTGGCCACGCTATGGGAGATAATATACTTTCTCAAAAATTTTCAAAAGATATTGGCTTATTAAAAGAAGTGGGAATTAATCCAATTGTAGTTCACGGAGGTGGTCCACAAATTGGAGAAATGCTAAAAAAAAAAAATATTGATACTAATTTTGTAGAAGGCTTGAGAGTCACAGATATTAAAACAGTCAAAATTGTAGAAGACGTCTTATCAAATGTCATTAATAGAAGAATAGTCAACGATATAAATCTCACTGGTGGAAAGGCAGTAAGTCTTGTTGGTAATCAAAACAATCTAATTGAGGCAACTAAATTAAAAAAAACTGTGAGGGATAATGACTCAAACATAGAAAAAATTCTTGATTTAGGATTTGTTGGTGAACCTGTAAAAATCAACACTTCTATTATTGAACAATCAATTCAAAAGGGACACATACCGGTTATTGCTCCTCTTGGAATTGACAAAGATGGTAATACTTACAATATTAATGCTGATACAGCCGCTGGGGCTATTGCTGGGGCACTTAAAGCTAATAAATTACTTCTTTTAACTGATGTTGCAGGTATCCTTAATGAGAATAAGAAACTTATATCAACTCTAAGCTTTAACGATGCAAAAAATATTATTAATGAAGAATATGTATTAGGTGGAATGAAACCTAAAATCTCCACATGTATTGATGCTATTGAAAAAGGTGTTCTACAAGCTACAATTCTTGATGGCAGAATTTCCCATGCATTAATTTTAGAATTATTTACAGAGCATGGTATAGGCACTCAAATTTATTCATAAATATGACAAAACTTAAAAATAAAATTAATACCTGGATTTTTGATCTCGATAATACTCTATACTCTGCTGATAGTGGTATTTTCCAACAAGTACATACTTTGATGGGAGATTTTGTATCTCGACACCTAAATATTGAAATTCAAGAAGCAAAAGCATTGCAGAAAAAATATTATAAAAAACACGGAACGACCCTGAGAGGTATGATGGATAATCATGGAGTTGATCCTGATCTTTTTTTGGCTGCGGTACATCAGTTAGATTATTCTATTGTTGAACCCGATAAAGACCTCAATCAACAGTTAGAAAAGCTTGAAGGAAGAAAAATTATTTATACCAATGCTAATCGTAAACATGCAGATGATGTTTTAGAGCGTTTAGAACTAACACATATGTTTAAAGAAATTTTTGATATTAAAAATGCAGATTATATACCAAAACCAGAGATTACTCCCTATCAGCAAATTATAAAAAATTTTGATATTGATATATCAAGAGCCATTATGTTTGACGATATTGCAAAAAATCTTGTTCCTGCAAAAAATGTAGGTTTTACCTCTGTTTGGATAGATGCTGGAGACGAGAATTTTAGTGATGATATTGCTAGTTCTAAAAAATACTTAGATTATGAAACTAAAGATATTTCAAAATTTTTAAATCAAGTTAATATGGGTCAATTATGAGAGATCTTGAAAAAATAATTAATGATGCGTTTGATAATAAAGATAAAATATCTTTAAATACAACTGGGCTAATTAGAGATGCAGTTAATTTAACTTTAGATAAACTAGATAACGGCACTTTAAGAGTTTGTGAAAAAATTAATAATGAATGGAAAGTTAATCAATGGGCAAAAAAAGCAATTCTGTTAAGTTTTAGATTAAATGACAATGAAATAATTAAAGCTTCACACGCTACATGGTTTGATAAAATACCAAGTAAAACTGCAGATTGGAATTATGAGGATCATCTTAAAGCAGGATTCCGCTATGTTCCCGATGCAATTGTTCGTAAGTCAGCTTTTATTGCAAAGGGAGTAGTGCTAATGCCAAGCTTTGTTAATCTTGGAGCTTATGTTGATGAAGGAACAATGATTGATACATGGGCAACCGTTGGTTCATGCGCACAAATAGGAAAAAACTGTCACATCTCTGGAGGCGCAGGTATAGGAGGAGTTTTAGAGCCTTTGCAAGCAAATCCAGTTATCATTGAAGATAATTGTTTTATCGGAGCTAGAAGTGAAGTTGCTGAAGGTGTAATTGTTGGTGAAGGATCAGTATTATCAATGGGAGTTTTTATTGGGGCCTCAACAAAAATTATTGATAGAGCAACTGGAGAAATACATATGGGCAAAGTACCTCCTTATTCTGTTGTTGTTCCCGGCTCTTTGCCAGGAAAAAATCTTCCAGATGGCTCTGTTAGTCCATCACTTTATTGCACAGTTATTGTTAAACGTGTTGATGAAAAAACACGCTCCAAAACTTCTATCAATGATTTGCTTCGTGATTAATGAGTAAAATAAATTTTGATTCAATTAATTTAACTCAAGCTTTAGTTAAATGTCCAAGCATCACCCCTAAAGATGAAGGCGCACTTGATATAGTTCAAGACCATCTAAGCCATTTAGGATTCAAATGCACAAGACTTTCTTTTTCTGATAAAAATTCTTATGATGTAGACAATCTTTTTGCTACAATTGGATCAACTGGAAAACATCTAGCTTTTGCAGGACATACAGATGTAGTTCCTCCAGGCAATGAAGAATCATGGAAATATCCTCCTTTTTCAGCAACCATTGATGGTGATAAACTTTATGGAAGAGGCTCTGAAGATATGAAAAGTAACATTGCTTGCTTCATATCAGCAACAAATAAATTTATTCAAAAATACAGTGCTAATTTTAATGGAAAATTATCTTTTATCATTACTGGAGATGAAGAAAAAAAAGCTGTTAATGGAACAATTAAAATGATGGAGTGGGCTAAGAAAAATAATATAACCTTTAATCATTGTATTGTCGGTGAACCAACTTCTAATAAACAAGTAGGTGACAAAATAAAGATTGGAAGAAGAGGTTCAGTTAGTTTTTTCTTGACAGCAAAAGGGGTGCAAGGACACACTGCTAGCTCTCATCGTGCAGAAAATCCAGCACATCATCTAATTACTATGTTACAAAAAATTATTTCTAAGCCTTTAGATTCAGGTAATGAATATTTTCTACCAAGCTCTGTCCAAATACCAACATTTGACATTGGTAATCCTGCAGTCAATGTTATTCCAGAAATAGCAAGAGCTACAATTAATATTCGCTTTAATGATCAACATACTAGTCAAAGTTTAATGAAATGGATGCAAAAACATATCGACGAAATATTTAAACCTCTGAAAAATGCTAATTGCACTTTTACTTGTGACAAAACTGGTGAGTCTTTTTTAACTAAACCTGGAAAATTAACTCAATTAATGACAAAATCAATTTCAGAAGTAACTGGTCAAAATAAAGAACCTGAGCTTGCTACAGATGGAGGAACTTCTGATGCTCGATTTATAAAAGATTATTGTGAAGTTGCTGAATTAGGTATTCGTAATCAAACTTTACATAAAGTTGATGAATTTGTTTATTTATCGGATATAAAAGAGCTTCACAAAATCTATTTAAGTATAATCGAAAATTACTTTAGTTAAAACTAATATTTTTTTTTAAGATTTACATCACTTTTTATTTTTCCCCTTTTTCTAAAAATTAAAAAACGTTCATATATATAATTTATTGATGATTCTATATCTGTGATAGCAGCTATATGGGGAGTAATTGTAATATTAGGATGACTCCAAAATTTATGATTTTTTTTGAGAGGCTCTTTTTTAAAAACATCCAATGAAACATAAAAATTTTTATTTAAATTTAAATGTTTTATTAAATCTTCTTCATTAAGAGATTCTCCTCTGCCAATATTTATCAACAAAGAACTTTTTTTCATTTTTTTGAGAAATTTTTTATTAATAAATTTTTTAGTTTCTTTTGTTAAAGGTAAAATTGATACTAAAATATCACTGCTACTAATAAATTTATCTATTTTTTTTCCTGTAAATACTTGAAAGGGAATTTTTATATTTGAAGAAGAATTTTTATATCCCACAACTCTATAATTTAGTTTTTGTAAACTCTTTCCAACAAAACCTCCTATATAACCGACCCCTAAAATACCAATTGTAAGTTCCTTATTTAGCAGTGTTTCCCTCTCATCGAGCCATAATTTTTTTTGTTGTGCTTTTTGATAAAAAATTAATTTCAGTTGATAATTTAAAACTTGTGAGAGTACATGATTAAACATTCTTTCTCTCATATTAGGATCTTTAATTCTGATTATTGGAGTTTGTTTATAACTTTGTAATTGAAGAATATGATCAACTCCAGCTCCCAAAGAAAAAATGATTTTGATATTGCTTAACTTTTTCAATATTTGATTGGGTATATTCCATACTATAGCCACATCAATTTTTTGATAATTAATATTATCATTAATGGTAAATAAATTATGACCTTTAAATTTCTTTTTTAAAATTTTAAGCCATGCTGTTTGGTTAGAGAATGTACAATAATAAAAAATATTCATATTATGAAGTATTTTTTATTAATGAATTTATTAAAGATAAATATTTTTTTGAAATATAATTCCAGTTAAATTCTTGAACCGCTCTTATTTGAGCATTACGACCTAACTCTGCAATTTTATTTTCATCCATTAGAACATTTCGAATAGTTGAATAAAGATCTCCAATATCATTAATAATTTTACCTGTATAATTATTAATTACTGCCTCAGGTGTTCCTCCAATATTAGAAGCAATAGAGGGAATACCAAAAAAAGCAGCTTCTAAATATGCAATTCCAAAACCTTCAATTGATTTTTTATGTGTTTCATCAAGAGTTGGCATAATCATTAGTTTTGCTATTTTAAATAAATATTTTTTTTGTGAATCATTAATATTTCCTACAAACATTACATTTTCTTCTAAATTTTCTAGCTTTACTAATTTTTTTAAATTTTGAGATTCAGGGCCAATACCTGCTATTATGTATTTCAATTCTGGAAACTCTGATATTAATTTTTTAATAGACTGTATAGTAAAGAGATGCCCTTTTCTTTTTTCAAGTCGAGCTAAAGCCACCACGATGGGCTTACCTTTAATGCCAGGAATTATAGTTTCATCAATATTTCTTAAATCTAATGCTCCTGGATATATAACATCAACGTTTAAATCATTCTTAATTAAATTTTTAACTAAATTTTTAGTGAATAAGGAATTAGCTACAATAGAATTAACCTTATTCAAAGTATTTTTGATACGTTCAGATTTAGTTACATTATTTGATAACAACTCATTCCCATGTGAAAGACAAATGGTAGGTATCTTTTTTATATTTAAATAATCTATTCCTAGTTCTAAACTTTTCCAGCTATCACTGATAACTAATTCTACTTGTTTTGATTCTATAAATGGCCTTATTTCTTTTATCTTTTTTCTTCGACGAAAAAATTTTAGTCCGCCTACCCTCCGAACTAATATTTCATCTTTGTGTTTGTTATCAAAAATGGCATCATAAAAAATATGATGACGATCAGCAAAAACAATAATTTTTTTACTTTTGCTTAAGCTCAATGCTAAATTGCTAATTAAACTCTCTATACCACCTAAACGACTAGGAAAACACTGTGTCAAAATTAATATCATTATATCGATTAATATCTAAAATAATAAAAATTTAAACATAAACTATAATCAAAATTATAATAAGCTAAAATCTAAAAAACCTTGATTGAATGAAAGACAAGATCTGAATTTAGATAATTTTAAATATTAAATATTTTAACACTATTAAAATATAGTTTTATTATATGCAATATTCGCATAATAAGTTTGTATTATAATTGCTTTATTTGCATATTAAATTAACTATATACAGCCCATGAAAACAATAAAATCAGAAAGGAAACAATTATGTTTTTCAAATCACTTATTCAAACTCTTAATACAACATACGGTGCTTTTAATGATAATAGCTTCGACAGAATTAATCCCAATATCGTTAAATACTTTAGAACTGAATATGGTACCAACTGGAAGGCTGCCCTCGAACACCATTTATACAAAGAAAAAGTAAAAAATAATAAAAAAGTTGCTTAAAAAAATTGAAGGTTATTTGTCAATTTTTTTGACATATATTATATAGGCTCTCATCTTAAAAAAGCTTTTCTAACAGTTTTTAAATTTAATAAGGTCTAATCTTACTCTAAAGAGGTAGAGTGACTTTATACAACCACTCTTTTTCTCCTGTAACAAGATAGGGACTTATATTGTCATTAACTTTTTGATGATATTTGTTTATCCATTCTATCTCAGTTTCATCTAGTAATGAAATATCAATTAAATCCCTATCAATAGGAGCCCATGAAATATTTTCAAAATATAAAGAGTTTAAATTTTTTGAACAACATATAAGTAAATTTTCTATGCGAATACCAAATTTGCCTTCTTCATAATATCCAGGCTCATTAGATAAAATCATTCCTTCTTTAATAATTCCATCACTTTGTCCTTGAGATTTAGATATGCGCTGAGGTCCTTCATGTACACTTAAAAAACTTCCGATACCATGGCCTGTTCCATGATCATAATCACATCCAATTTTATTTAATGATATTCTTGCCAAAGAGTCAATTTGAGATCCCTTGGTATTTATATCAAATTGTACCTCTGCAATTGCAATATGACCTTTTAATACTCTTGTAAAACGATCTTTTTGTTCATAGTTTGCATCCCCTATAATGATTGTACGCGTGATATCAGTTGTTCCATCTTTATATTGAGCGCCTGAATCAACAAGGTAGATTGAATTTTTTTTAAAAGATAAATTAGACTCTTCTGTTACTCTATAATGAGGTAGAGCCGCATGTAAATCAAAAGCTGAAATAGTATCAAATGAAAGAGAATGAAAGAGGTCATTTTTCTTTCTTAAATTATATAAATAATCTGCAGCTTTGATTTCATCTGTATTATGAACATCCATTTTATTTTTAAGCCAATATAGAAATTTTGACATACTTACTCCATCACGTAGATTGGCATTTTTAGCACCTTCTAACTCAACTGAATTTTTTATAGCCTTTGGATAAACACATGGATTTTCAAAATTATTAATTGTTAAACCAGCCTTAAGACAAATGTTTTTAAAGCGATAGGAAGTTTCCTTTTCATCCATACCAATGATCTTTTTGTTATCTAAAAATTTAATGTATTGACCTATACTTTCAAAAAGATGAGTATCAACCAATGATTCTAAGTAATTTATTAAAGATGCAATTTTTTTTTTATTTACAAAAAGTTGAATTTTACCATGACTAGGAATCACTACATAACAATATAATAAAGGGGTATGCTTTATATCATTTCCTCTTATATTTAAGAGCCAAGCAATAGAATCTAAAGAGCTTAGTAAATAATAATCAATAAAAGTTAATTGGAGAGTCTGCTGTAGTTTTGCAATTTTGTCTTGCGAAGCTTCTCCTGAATATTTTTCTTCGTGAAGAAAAGCAATAGAGTTAGGATATAAAGGTTGATTTTCCCAATTTAAATCAATGGGGTTTTTATCTAAAAACTCTAAAGTTATTTTAGAATGATTATAGATATTTTTTATTCTTTCCACTTCTGAGATAGAATGTAAGCTTTCATCAAGCACTAATATTTTATTTTCTTTTTTATATTCTTGTAAGTGAAACCAATAATCTTGAAGATGTTTAATTTCAAAATAATTTGTATCCACTTCTTCATTTGCTTGATTTGTATATCTACCATCAACAAATACATATGCTTTGTCTTGTTCAATAATAGCTCTTCCGGCAGAGCCAGAAAATTTACTTATCCATTTTAATCGTTCTGCATATGGTGCTATATATTCACTTAAAAACTCATCTGTGCGGTTAATAATAAAGATATCCTTCGTATTTTTCTTCATCCAATTTTGAATTTTTTTTAAAGATAGCATTAATTATCTCTTACTATCTTAGAATAAAAGTTATTGTCTATATTGCCTCCTGAAACCATAACCACTATAGTTTTATTTTTTGTTTCGATCTTTTTATTTAATAAAGCTGAAGCTGCAACAGCTCCTCCAGGTTCGGCAATGATTTTTAAATTTTCTGCCAATTGAATAATGGTATTTTTGACTTCGTTATCACTCACTGATAAACCACCTAATAAAGTTTGTTGATTAATTGCAAATGTAATATCTCCTGGTTGAAAGGCTAAAAGTGCATCACAAATAGATTCTGATCCTTTGACAACAGATATAATTCTTTTGTTTTCTAAAGAAACTTGAGTATCATTAAATTCATTAGGCTCAACAGAATAACAATTAATTTTCGGGAATTGATATTTTAAATAGGTAGAAGTTCCAGCTATTAATCCTCCTCCTCCACAACAACATAGATAAATATCAGGAAATATATTTAAATTAGTTAATTCTTCAGCTATTTCTTTTCCACTAGTTCCTTGGCCAGCAATAATATCTAGATCATCATATGGCTTAATCAATACACGTTGTTGATCTTTAGAAATTTTCTGACCTATTTCTTCTCTACTTTCATTCAAAGGGTCATACAATATAACTTCGGCCCCATACTTTTTTGTACTATTAATTTTAATAAGAGGTGCATTTTTAGGCATTATCACTACTGCACTTATTTGGTTAATTTTAGATGCGTATGCAACTGCTTGAGCATGATTACCTGAAGAATAAGCTACAACTCCATATTTTTTTTCTGATACACCTAACTGGGAAATTTTATTTAAAGCGCCTCTAAGTTTAAATGAGCCAGTCCATTGAAGGTTTTCTAATTTAAAATAAACATTTGCTTTTGTTAAACTGTTTATATACTCACTTACTACTAGAGGCGTTCTAAGTATTTGAGAATGAATTCTTTTATATGCTTCATCTATTTGAGTATAAGTAAATTTAGACATTGAGACTATTTAGAACTGGAAAATTAATAACTCAACTATTTTATTTGAAATATTGAAAAAAAAATATACCTTTAACATATGAATGATAATAATATTATATCCCCATGTATTGCTGTTTGCAAAACAGACCCTATTACTGGATTCTGTTATGGTTGTGGCAGAACAAATGAAGACAAGGTTATATGGAAAGATCCTGAAACTTCAAATACTTGGAAAGAAAATAATTTATTAAAATTAAAAGAACGACTAACTGGATGGCAAAAAGAAGCTTTTGATAAATCCTATAAAAATAAAAAAGAAAAAGGTATGTCATTAATCAAACAAAAGATGATTGACTCAAAAAAATAATGTTTATTCTTGATCATTTAAAAAATCCTGATGAGACTAGACAAGGTAATTAATGGCCAAAACAAGGTAATTAATGGCCATACATTTAACTACATTTTAATAAATTTACAAAATCCAATTTTTATCAACTTAAAGAATTTGTTTATAAAAAAAACCAAATCAATAAGTATGGTTGCTGGATTTATTAACTTTAAAGCTGATCTAGAGGTTAGTAAAATAGGTTTTTACTAAAATACTATCAACTTTTTTTAAAAAAAAAATTTGTAATAAATTTTTGTTTTGTTAAAATAAACTAATTTATAAGAGGTTTTATGTTTAAGGATTTTAGCGTTTATTTAATTATCTTTCTTATCATTACAATTGTAAATGTTTTTTATTCATACAAGACTTTATTTGATTCAAAAAATTTTTTAAAAAAATTTAATAATCCCATTTCAGCATTATTTTGGACAAGAGGAATGGGATCAATGATTACAGCTTTTACTATAATTGGTATTTAAATTTTGTTTAGAGGCGCAGAAGGTACTTAGCTTATTTTGTTACCCTTTTCGTTGCTTACACATTGAGGACAATATCAGGATTTTATAATGTAGAAATTGATTACAAAAATCTTAAAGATTTAGAAGAAATGAAAAATGTTATAGTTACAAAAGAGGGATATATATCAACGGGTATTTTAGCTATCTTAACTGCAATATTAATATACGGACTATCAGATAAAATATATTCTTAATCTTAGTAATCTATTTTTAACAAATACAAACCATAAGCAGGAGCTGTAACTCCTGCTTGAAATCTTTCTTTATTCTCTATAATCTCTTTAATTGATTTCTTTATTTTACCTTTGCCTATTTCAACTAAGGTTCCAACCATAATTCTAACTTGAGAATGTAAGAAAGATTGTGCTGATATAGTTATGATAATATTTTTTTCCTTTTCTTTAATTTGAATTATATCAATTGTTTTTTCAGCTGAGTTGGCTTGACAATTTATAGATCTAAAAGATTCTAAATTATGCTTACCTAAAAAATACTTTGATTCAGATATCATTTTTTGTACATCTAAATTTTTAAATATTCCCCAAGATTTATTCTTATTAATTGTTAACGGGGCACGACGATTAGTAATAATATATTCATAAGTTCTTTTTTTTGCAGAAAATCTAGCATGAAAATCTTCTTCTACTTTTTTTGCAAATAGTACAGCTATCGGCTGAGGTCTAAGATATTGATTTATACCATCTCTTATATTTTCTATTGTAAAATTTTTTTTTAAATCAAAATGAGCAACCTGCCCTAAAGCATGAACCCCTGCATCAGTTCTACCAGCCCCAAATAAAGAAATTTTTTCTCCTGTAAGTTGATTTACTGCTTTCTCAATTGCTGCTTGAATAGAAGGGCCATTATCCTGTCTTTGCCATCCTACATAATTTGTACCATCGTATTCAATTATTATTTTAAATTTTGGCATCTATTTTTGTGCCAACAATAAATTCAAAACCTCTCAGAAAATCTTCTAATTTTATAGGTTTTTTACCTTCGCGCTGAATAATTTCAGGACAAATTTTGCCATTTTTACACCCAATATGAAATTGCTCATTTAAAATTATAGAAGGTTGAAAATTTCCTTCTAGAAATGAAGATTTAATAACTTTAATTCTTTCTTTGTTAAAAAAAAACCATGCTGCAGGTCTTGGGGCAAAAGCCCTAATTTTATTGTAAACAATTTTTATATCTTTATTAAAATTTAATTTACGCATCTCTGATGTTATTTTGGGAGCATAGGTAACTTTATCTTTATTTTGAGATTCAAAAGAAATTTGATTATTAAAAATTTTTGGCAAAATAAAATTTAAAAGTTTAGTTCCCTCCTCATTCAATTTATTAATAAGTTCGAGTCTATTAATAGTATTATTAATTAAAAATGACTTTTTTATTAAAACTGGTCCAGCATCCATTTCTTCCACAAGTTTAAAAACAGTAATTCCGGTTTCTTTATCACCATTAAGTAAAGTATGTTCTATTGGTGCAGCTCCTCGCCAGCGAGGCAACAAAGATGCATGTATATTAATACATCCTAATGCGGATAATTGTAAAACATTTGGTGGGAGTTTTAATCCATATCCCATCACAATGATTAAATCAGGTTGCAATTTTTGTAAATTTTTTTTACTTATTTCAGAAAAAAAATCTACTGGTGTAAATACCTTAATAGTGTTTTTTTTTGCCAATTTTTGAACAGGCGATTCCTGAATATGCATACCCCGTCCTTGTTTACGAGGGGGTTGTGAATAAACAGCAACGATATTATAATTGTTATCAATTAATGATTTAAGGTAAACAGAAGCTATCTCTGGTGTACCCATAAAAACTATGCGCTGAGTTGACATTAAATTTCACCCATCTTTTTCAATTTTTTAACCCGTTTAATAAACATATTACGCTTCAAGGAAGATAAATAATCAATAAATAATTTACCTTGCAAATGATCTATCTCGTGCTGAAGTACTCTTGCTTCAAATCCGTTTTTCTCTTCTATAACAATTTCATTCTTTTCATCAATATACTGAACTATAATTGATTCAGGACGTTCTATTTCCGCATATTGTTTAGGTAGAGACAGACATCCTTCTTCCATAATTATTTTTTTTTGTGAATAAGATTTTATTTCAGGGTTAAAAAGTGTATATATTTTATTTCTTTCTTTTTCTTCATTGTGTATATTTACTGTTACAATTTTTTTTAACACCCCTATTTGATTAGCTGCTAATCCAACACCTGGGGCTTTTAGCATAATATCTATCATTTTTTTTGATAAATCTATTTCTCTTTTTGTGATCTTATTAATATTTTCTGCCTTTTGACGTAGCTTAGGATTTGGAACAAATAAAATTTTATTCATAATAAAATTAAACGATTTTTTTTCTAGATTGAAAAGCAGTATTTAGGGTATTCTCATCCAAAAAATGAAGCTCTCCTCCTATTGGAACACCTTGTGCAAGACGTGTGACAACCAAGTTTTCAAACTCTTCTAATTTATCAGCAACAACATGACTTGTTGTTTGTCCTTCCATTGTAGTACTTAAAGCTAAAATTACTTCGTTTACTTTTTGACTATCTATTCTTTTTAAAAGCTTGCTTATAGTTAACTCATCAGTCCCTATTCCATTCATTGCAGAAAGAGAGCCACCTAAAACATGGTACATACCTTTAAAAAAACCAATTCTCTCAAATGTCCATAAATCAGATACATCTTCAACCACTAAAATGGTTTGTTGATCACGTTTGTTGTTATTACATAATGAACACGGATTAACCATATCAATATTTCCACATATTGCACAATTCACAATTTTTAAATTTGCTTCACTCAATGTATTAACTAATGGTATTAAAGATCTATCCTTGTTTTTTAATAAATACAAAGCAATTCTTTGAGCCGATCTTCTTCCTAGGCCTGGAAGTTTTGATATTTCATTAATTAGTTTGTCAATTTCTGAATTAGACATTGATCATTAAAAGGGTAGTTTCATACCAGGAGGTATAGGTATGCCTCCTGTTAATGACTTCATTTCTTCTTGTGATGCAGCGTCTCCTTTTTGTTTAGCATCATTAATTGCTGCAATGATTAAATCTTCTGTCATCTCTTTCTCTTCAGGTTTCATTAAGGATTTATCAATGATAATCTGCTTAACGTCTCCTTTTGCAGTTGCTATCACTTTAACTAATCCACCCCCTGACACTCCCTCAACTTCTATAGAGCTTAATTTTTCTTGTGCTTCAGCCATTTTTTTTTGTAACTGTTGAGCTTGTTTCATCATATTGCCGATATTAACCATTATTTCTCCTTTGTTTGTTTTACTTCTTTTAAAATATTTTTTTCATCAGTTGTTTGATTTATGTTTGTTATTGAATGAATATTAACACCAGGAAATTTATCCAAAATACTTTTAATCTCTGAATCATTTTTCATAATTTCTATTTCTTTTTGTTGTTCTATTAAATCTTCTTCATAAAGAGTCTTTCCTACATTGCTTGTAGATGAACTAAATTGCCATATCCTTCCCGTCCATTTTGAAACTAATTTTGCAACAGTTCTAGTAAAATGTGGGTCAGCAATTACCTTAGCATTCAATACAACCTCACCTTCTTTAAAAGAAATAAGTTTTGCGTTATTATATAAATAAGCATGTAATAAGCCTTCTCTTTTTTGATAAAATAAATCAACAAGACTTCGATAAGATTTGATTGATAAAATTCCTTTTAATTTTGGAATATTTATTTTTTCTATTTCCTCTTTTTTTTCAATTTTTACATTTATTGATTGTTTATTATTTGTAATTGGATAATTCTTATCAGATTCTAAAGTTTTATTAACGCTTGAGGATAAATTTTCATCTTTGTTAATTTTTTTTAAAATATCATCAGGTGAAGGTCCATCATATAAATAAATAAGACGCAGAATAATCATCTCTCCGTGCTGAAATAAATGAAATCCTGATTGTAATTCTTCATATCCTTTAAACAGTGCTTGCCATATCCTCCCAAGCGATGACATAGATAGTTTTTCTGCAATCTCTGAACCTTTATGACGTTCTAATTCAGGAATGTGAATATCATTTTTTAATTCTGGGTTAATTTTTATTTGTGTAACAAAATGAGTAACATTAAGCATTTCATCAAAAATCATCACAACATCTGCTCCGGCTTGATAAATACGATTAAAAATTTCTAAAGCATTTACTGCATTACCCTGAAATATAGTATCCATTAAATCAAAAATATTTCCTCTATCAGCTAAACCTAACATATTTGATATAGATGTTGACGTAATTATATTCTTTTCATTAACTATAGCTTGATCAAGTAAACTTAAACCATCACGCACTGATCCATCAGCCGAACGAATAATTAAAGCTAAAGCACTAGCTTCAATCTTAATATCTTCTTTTTTTGCAATCATCATTAAATATAAATTTAAATTAGTAGTTTCAATTCGATGTAAATCAAATCTCTGGCAACGTGATACAATTGTTATGGGTATCTTTTTAACTTCTGTAGTAGCAAAAATGAATTTTACATGCTCCGGTGGCTCTTCTAAAGTTTTTAAAAGTGCATTAAATGCATTTTTAGACAGCATATGTACCTCGTCAATTATAAATATTTTATATTTACTATTAACAGGTTTATATTTTACATTATCAATGATTTCTCTAATATCATCAACACCGGTTTTACTTGCTGCATCCATTTCTATAACATCTAAATTTCTATCTTCACGAATTGATATACATGAATTACATTTTCCACATGGTTCACAAGAATTTGGAGTTCGATTTTCACAATTTAAGCTCATTGCAATTAAACGGGCAGTTGTTGTTTTCCCAATACCACGCACTCCAGTTAAAAGATAAGCGTGTGCGATACGGTTTTGAGTAATTGCATTTGTTAAAGTACGAACAAGCGTTTCCTGTCCAATCAAATCTCCAAATTTTTGAGGACGATATTTTCTTGCTAATACTCTATATTCTTGTTGTACTAATTGATCTGTCATAAATATAAACAAAGGAAGGTGTAAGAGACCCAATTAAACTTGGTACAGCTGCTTCTTTTCAGACCTGACTGGATTAGCAAGTTTATTGCCCTCTCAACCTTCCTCTACTAATATAGCATTATTGATAAAAAAGACCTACTCTCACTTGCATATATTTGATTATTTTTTTCTGAAATTAGACATTTTATAAACACCCATAATATTAATTTTTTTACAATAAAATTTCATTTCCTCTAAGGCAAGTTTTACATTTTGGTTGTCAGGATGGCCTTCAATATCAGCGTAAAACTGAGCAACATCAAATCCCTGAGGATTTATATAGCTTTCTAATTTAGTCATATTTACTCCATTGCTAGCTAGACCACCTAAAGATTTATACAAAGCGGCTGGAATACTTTTTAACTCAAAAACTAACGTCGTCATTAGATTTTTTTCATTTATATTTGGTAATATTAATTCTTTTGACATAATTAAAAAACGAGTAATATTTTTTTCAGTATCTTGAAAATTGTTTTCTAAAATTTCTAAGTTATAAGTTTCTGCAGCAAGCTTTGATGCTATAGCTGCATCTTCAATATTATTTACTTCTGAAATCATTTTAGCAGCACCTGCCGTATCTGCTTCAACAATCATATCTTTTTGATACTTAATAATTTTATTTCGACATTGTGCAATAGCTTGCTCATGACTATGAATGCGCTTTATATTATTTAAAGAAGCTCCAGGTAAACCCAATAAGCAATGATTTACTTTTAAAAAATATTCTCCAATAATTTTTAATTTAGATTCAGGAATTAATCTTTGTGTATCAGCAACTCTTCCAGCACTAGAATTTTCTATAGGCACCAAAGCCAAATTAGCCCGATCATTACGAACAACTTCAAACATTTCTTCAAATGTTTTGCATGGAATAGATTCTAAATCTGGATATAAATTTTTTCCTGCTAATTCACTATAAGCACCATGAACGCCTTGAAAAGAGAATCTCATATTTATAGTCCTTTGTTGGTCTTTATAATATTTTCTACTTTAATTAAATCATCTTTTGTGTCGACACTTATCGGCACATTATTAACATAGTTTACTCCAATAGTCATTTTAGCATCAATTGCTCTCCACTGTTCTAATTTATAATTTAGCTCATTAGTTGAAGCTCCTAAATAAACAAATTTTTTTAAAACATTATAGCGAAAACTATAGATTCCAACGTGATGATAAACATCAGTAATTTCTTTTTTTGATATCTTATAAAAATCTATAGCTTCCCCTATATCATTTTTTTTAATCCAATTAATTTTTGCTTTAGTAATATTCTTATCTTTTTCTTCTTCAAAAGAAATGTCTGTCACAAGCGTGCCAATATCAAAACCTTGCACTAGCGGTATATTTACTTTTTTAATATCGTCTGGATTAATAATGGGCATATCTCCTTGCAAATTAATAATGCTTTCAAATTGATGCTCTTCGGGATGATTTTTTATAACTTCAAATATACGATCTGTTCCAGAAGTAATATGGGGCGATGTCATTTTAACCTCGCCTCCCAAAGATTTAATAAGATCAAATATCTCTTTTTCGCAACACGCTACAACCACAGAGCCTAATTTAGATGAAACAGCCTGTTGCCAAACTCGCTGAATCATAGGAACTCCATCAATCAAAGCCATTGGCTTATTAGGAAAACGGCTTGAGGCCATACGTGCAGGGATAATAATAATTGTTTTCATTAAATTATGCGACAATTAAGCAGTAGAAACTAATTCTTTGGAAGATTTGAATTCTATTCATTTGATAAAAAAATCTATATATGGTTCTAACACATGTCTAGTCTAGAAGTTAATAAAATTATTGCTTCAATAATTGTTGCTATATTGGTTATTTTGTTAATTAGTTATGTAGCAGATATAGTTTTCAAAATTAATCATCAAGAAGAAAAAGTTAATGCATATAAAATTGAATTATCTGAATTAAATATTAATAAAAGCTCTACAAATGAAAAGTTACCAACTGCAATTGAACCAATATCTGCTTTATTACATAATGCCTCTGTAAAAAAAGGAGAAAAAATTTATAAAAAATGTGGATCTTGTCATAACTATCAAAAGGAAAGTGCTAAAAAAATTGGTCCAAATTTATGGAATCTTATAAATCGTCCTAAAGCCCAAATAAATGGATTTGCTTACTCAGAAGCTTTATCAAAATTTGGTGGTAATTGGAATTATGAAGAGCTATCTGCTTTTCTTTATAAACCAAAAGAATACATCAATGGAACAAAGATGAATTTTGCAGGATTAAAAAAAGCTGAAGATAGAGCTAATCTTATATTGTTTTTAAGAAATCAATCGGATAATCCTGTATTACTTCCATAAATTTTACTTTATTACATTCCTATGAATTCTAACTTAGAAGAATTTTTATCTTTTTCTAATCATCTTGCAGATGAATCGGCAAAAATTATTAAACAATATTTTCGAAAATCTCTTTCAATTGATAATAAAGAGGATAATAGTCCAGTTACAATTGCAGATAAAAATACTGAGTTAAGGATTAGAGAATTAATTAAAAATAATTATCCAAGTCATGGAATACTTGGTGAAGAATTTGAAAGTATAAATGTTGATTCTGAGTACTTATGGGTCATTGATCCTATCGATGGTACAAGAAGTTTTATAGCTGGTCATAAAGACTTTGGCACACTAATTGCGCTACTTCAAAAAAAAAAACCAATTATTGGAATAATTAATTGCCCTATGCATGATGAAAGATGGGTGGGGGTAAGAGGCAGAAAAACTTTAATGAATGCTGAGGAAGTTAAAACTTCAAATATTACATCACTAGACAAAAGTTATATTTGTACTTCGGGATTATATTTCGATAATGATCATTTTAGAAAAGGTTTTGATAAAATAATCAAGCACACAAGATATCATCGCTTTGGGGGAGATTGCTACATGTATGGAATGGTGGCATCTGGGCTTATCGAAATAGTAGTTGAAGATACATTAAAGGTTCACGATTTTATGGCACTAATTCCAGTTATTGAGGGTGCAGGGGGAAAAGTATCAGATAAATACGGTAGAACTATTAATATCAATTCAGAAGGAAGCATAATAGCTTCTGCAAATGCAGATTTACACAATCAAGTTATACAAATTATTAATAAATAGGAATTTAATTTTCTTTTTTTATTAAATACGATTATATTTAAATTATGAATATGATTAAGTGCTCATTTGTAGTTATATGTCTATTTTTATCCTCACTAGTCAAGGCAGAAATTAATATCTCTCATGCAATCGCAATGCATGGAGAGCCAAAATATTTACCAAATTATGAACATGTTGATTATGTTAATCCTAATGCGCCTAAGGGAGGTAGAGTTATTTTTAGTACAACAGGATCCTATGATTCTTTTAATCCTTTTATTCTTAAAGGTATAGCTGCAGCAGGTATAGGAAATCTCTATGAAACACTAACAACAAGTTCTAGTGACGAAGCCTTCACAGAATATGGTTTAATTGCTGAAAAAATTGAATGGCCTGATGATCGTTCTTGGGTAGCTTTTACTATTCATAATGAAGCTGTATGGCATGATGGAAAAAAAATTACACCCGAAGATGTTATATGGACTTTTAATACTTTAATGGAGAAAGGTCATCCTTTTTATAATTATTATTATGGAGATGTGTTAGAAGTTATCAAAGAAAGTAATAATAAAGTACGTTTTAATTTTAAAGGTAATATTAATTTAGAATTACCTCTTATAATAGGTCAGCTTCCTGTCCTGCCAAAACATTATTGGACAAATAAAACTTTTGAAGATACATCATTAGATATTCCCCTTGGAAGTGGTCCTTATAAAATAAAAAAATTTGATTCTGGAAGATCAATCACATATGAGCTTGATCCTAACTATTGGGGAAAGGATATTCCTATAAAAAAAGGAACAGAAAATTTTGAGATAATACAATACGAGTACTACAAGGATAGATCAATTGAGCGAGAAGCTTTTAAGTCAGGAGATATAGATTTCTTTTCAGAAAATACTTCAAAGGATTGGGCGACTAGTTATGATACCCCAGCAGTTCGAAATGGTTTAATAAAAAAAGAATTAATAGGACATGAAAATCCTCAAGGAATGCAAGGTTTTGCTTTTAATACACGAAGAGAGATTTTTAAAGATAGGAGAGTTAGAAAAGCCTTATCTTATGCTTTTGATTTTGAATGGACAAATAAAAATTTATTTTATAATGCATATAAAAGAACTAATAGTTTTTTTGAAAACTCTGAATTAGCATCATCAGGATTACCGACTGGAAAAGAATTAGATTATCTTACTCCTTATATGGATGTACTTCCTAAAGAAATTTTTACTACAGAATATAATCCCCCTAAGACTGATGGTTCTGGCTTTATGAGATTAGAATTACAAAAAGCGACCACCTTACTTCAAAATTCAGGATGGGGATTAATTGATGGAATATTAACAAATAAAATATCAGGGAAAAAATTTGAATTTGAAATTTTACTTGTATCTCCAGCTTTTGAAAGAATTGTACTCCCTTTTAAAGATAATCTTCAAAAATTAGGAATTGATGCGAATGTAAGAACCATTGATAGTGCTCAATATCAAAATAGATTAGATACTTTTGACTTTGATATGATTGTTAGTACTTTTTCTCAAAGCTTATCTCCTGGAAATGAGCAGAAAAATTTTTGGGGTTCAGATGCGGCAATCACAAATGGATCTAGAAATGTTATCGGCATAAAAGATTGGGTTATAGATTCATTAATAGACAAAGTTATTTCTTCAAAAAGTAGAGAGGACTTAATCCATGCAACAAGGGCCTTAGATCGAGCATTGCTATGGGGTCATTATGTAATACCACAATGGCATATATCTGCGTATCGAACTCTTTATTGGGATATATTTGATAAACCCTCAATTAGACCAAAGTATTCTCTGGGAACAAATACATGGTGGATAGATACTAAAAAGATAAGTACAATTGACCAGAGAAAAAAATCTGTTCAATAGTTTTTATAATTAACATTAATTATTCATAAATAATGTTATAATTATCTTTCTATGACCGCATATATCATTAGACGGTTACTTTTAGTTATTCCTACACTTTTAGGAATTATGTTAATCAACTTTGCAGTCGTGCAAATTGTTCCAGGAGGTCCTGTGGAGCAAATGATAGCTCAAATGACAGGTACTGCTGTAGAGTCAACTGCCAGATTTTCTGGGGGCGGTGAGGGAGAAAATCTTAATTCAATAAATACTGCTGACTCATCTAATTTCGATTCTAAATACCGTGGCGCCCAGGGTTTAGATCCAGATATAATAAAAGAAATTGAAGAAATGTATGGAATGAATAAATCTGCACATATTCGTTTCTTTGAAATGATGAAAAATTATCTAACTTTTAATTTTGGAGAAAGTTTTTTCCGTGATCAAAAAGTTATTGATTTAGTAATAGATAAAATGCCTGTATCTATATCTTTAGGATTATGGACAACTTTTCTTGTTTATTTAATATCAATACCACTAGGTATTAGAAAGGCCATTAAAGACGGTAGCAAATTTGATGTTGCTTCAAGTACAATTATAACAATAGGTTATGCTATACCTAATTTCTTATTTGCTGTTATTTTGATAGTTTTTTTTGCTGGGGGAAGATATTATGATATTTTTCCTTTAAGAGGATTGGTTTCTGAAAATTTTGAGGAGTTAAGCCTTTTATTAAAAATAAAAGATTATTTTTGGCATTTAACTCTCCCTTTATTAGCAATGCTAGTTAGTGGTTTTGCAGGTTTAACATTTTTAACAAAAAATTCTTTTCTTGATCAGATTAATCAACAATATGTAATAACAGCAAAAGCGAAGGGGCTTTCTGAAAACAAAGTTTTATATAGCCATGTCTTTAGAAATTCTATGCTGATAGTGATTGCGGGTTTTCCTTCTGCTTTTATAGGAATACTTTTTTCAAGCTCGTTATTTATTGAAGTTATTTTTTCTCTAGATGGACTAGGTCTTCTAGGTTATGAGGCTGCATTAACAAGGGATTATCCGGTTATTTTTGCTACTTTATATTTTTTTTCTTTGCTTGGTTTAATTATGGGAATTTTAGGTGATATTATGTATTCTATAATTGATCCAAGAATTGATTTTGAATCTAGAGAGAATTAATGAAAATTTCTCCCTTGAATCAACGTCGTTTTCATAATTTTAAATCTAATAAAAGAGGTTGGTATTCTTTCTGGATTTTTTCTTTCTTATTTATAATTTCAATTTTTGCTGATTTTATTTCAAACGACAAACCTCTTTTGATTATACATGATCAAAAAATTTTTTTTCCTGTTCTATATACATATCCTGAAACAGTTTTTGGAGGTGATTTTGAAACAGAGGCTGATTACAGAGACCCTTTTGTAATAAAATTAATCAAAGATAAAGGTTGGATGATTATGCCAATTATACCTTATACGTATAATACTATTATAAGGGATTTAGATGTACCTGCTCCTTCTCCCCCATCCACCAAAAATTGGCTTGGAACAGATGATCAAGCAAGAGATGTTTTAGCACGATTAATATATGGTTTTCGAATTTCTATATTATTTGGCTTTACCTTAACTTTTTTTTCTATGATTATAGGTGTTTCTGCAGGAGCTATTCAAGGTTATTTTGGTGGAAAAACAGATTTATTTTTTCAAAGATTCATGGAGGTATGGTCTGCCATACCAACTCTATACGTTCTAATTATTTTAGCGAGCATCGTTCAGCCAAATTTCTGGTGGCTACTTATTATTTTACTGTTATTTAGTTGGATGGGATATGTTGGTGTCGTAAGAGCAGAGTTTCTGCGTGCTAGAAATCTAGACTATGTTAGAGCTGCAAAGGCACTTGGTGTACCAAACAGAATAATAATTTTGAGACATTTGCTGCCTAATGCAACGGTAGCTACTATTACTTTCTTACCATTTAGTCTTAGTGCATCAGTAACTGCTTTATCAGGTTTAGATTTTTTAGGATTTGGGTTACCACCTGGTTCTGCTTCGCTTGGAGAAATGGTAAACCAAGGACGCAATAACCTTCAGGCACCTTGGTTGGGCTTAACAAGCTTCTTTACGTTAGGCTTGATGTTGGGCTTGTTGGTTTTTGTAGGAGAAGCAATTCGTGATGCATTAGATCCAAGAAAGACCTTTATTTAATTATGGAAAATATTATCTCAATTAAAAATCTTAGTGTTGGTTTTATATCCCAAAATAAAAAAAGAAATGTTGTTCACTCAATATCATTTACTATTCCTAAGGGAAAAACAGTTGCCTTAGTTGGAGAGTCAGGATCTGGAAAAACAGTTACAGCTTTAAGTATTTTAAAATTATTACCTTATCCTTCTGCTTACCATAACTCAGGAGAAATCATCTATAAAAATCAAAATTTACTCAATATTGAAAATAAACAAATTCAAAAAATTAGAGGTAATAGAATAACAACAATTTTTCAAGAGCCTATGTCTAGCTTAAATCCGCTTCATACTATTGAAAAGCAAATCAATGAGATACTAATGACTCATTCAAAAATTTCTAATTTAGAAGCTTCAAAAAAAACGAAACAATTGCTGATTAGTGTTGGCTTAGAAAGCATTTCTAATAGACTAAATTCTTATTCATATGAGTTGTCAGGGGGGCAGAGACAGAGAGTTATGATTGCAATGAGTATAGCTAATAACCCAGATTTATTAATTGCTGATGAGCCCACAACTGCTCTAGACGTAACTATTCAATTACAAATATTAACCCTTTTAAAAAAATTACAAAAAGATTTAAACATGGCAATTTTATTTATTAGTCACGATCTTGCAATAGTAAAAAATATTGCTGATTATATTTGTATAATGAAAAATGGTAAAATCATCGAACAAAATACTAAAAATAATATTTTTAATAATCCTCAACACGTATATACAAAAGAATTAATAAATTATAAAAACTTGAAAAAAGAAAGAAATAATAAATCTAAAAATATAATTTTAAAAATTGAAAATCTAAAAGTCTGGTATCCTATTAAAAAAGGCATTTTAAGAAGAACTATTAATTATGTTAAAGCAGTTGACTTAATAAATTTTGATCTATTAGAAAATCAAACCATTGGTATTGTGGGTGAATCTGGGTCTGGAAAAACATCCTTAATTTTAGCAATTTTAAAATTAGTTTCTTTTGAAGGTAAAATTTTTTTTAATCGCAAAGATATAACAAAAATAAAAAATAATGAATTTAAAAACCTAAGAAAAGATATGCAAATAATTTTTCAAGATCCCTTTAGTTCTTTAAGTCCAAGAATGACAATTGAAGAAATTATTAGTGAGGGACTAGATGTACATGAAAAAAAACTTAACGATGAAGAAAAAAGACAAAAAATCAAGAACATGGTAAATGAAGTAGGTCTAGAATTTGAAAATATTTTTAATCGTTTTCCACATGAATTCTCTGGAGGACAACGACAAAGAATAGCCATTGCAAGAGCATTAATTTTAAATCCAAAATTACTGATTTTAGATGAACCAACATCTGCATTAGATGTCAGCATTCAAAATCAAATTCTTGAACTTTTAAATTATCTACAAAAAAAATATAAACTCAGTTATATATTTATCAGTCATGACATGAAGGTAATTAAAGCAGTTTCAGATCATGTAATTGTTTTAAAAAAAGGTAAGATTGTTGATCAGGGTGATAGTGAAGATATTTTTATAAAACCTACAAATGATTATACAAAGGAGCTATTATTTTCTATCATTTAAACTAATTTTCAATAAAATATTCTTTTTTTAATATGATCTATACAATATTGTTCATTACCTTTAATATATAGGTAACTCTTTTTTTTATAAATATTATCAATACAATTTTTTCTGTCCTCAGGTAAACAAATCATAGGAGTTGAACCACAAGGATCAGGCAACTCTGCTCTTCTTCCTGGTATTTTCTTTTTAACATTAATTTTAAATTGATTTATTTTTAATTCATAATAATCCTTATCCAATAGATTTTGATTGATTTTAATTAATGGAAAAGACTCAAAATAATTTTCATTATTTAAATATTCATTATAAATTCTGCTGATGTTTTTATATTCAAAATAACTAAGTGATATAAAAAAAAGAAAAAATATACAAAATTTTGTTGAAAAAGAATTTAAATCTATATTTTTTAAAATATAAGTAACTAGAAAAACAAGCAATGAGGTTATCACTAAATTACCGCCGTATAAAGTTTGAGGTGTTAAATATAGCCAAATCAAAACTTGGCTAAAAAAAACTATAAATAGATATTTAAATTTTAAATAATTTTCTAAAAAGTCTTTCTTTTTTTTACTAAAAAGAAATAACAACAAAGCTAGTAAGGAAATAATTAAAAAAGAATTAATTATTTTTTTTACATCTCCAGATTGAACCCAATATTTAAACCAAAACAAAAAACCCTGTTTTAGATAATTAGATGTACTTAAAATTAATTTTTTTTCTAAGGGAATTAAATAATCAATTCTATCATTAATTTTACCGTCAATTAAAACATAATCGTTCCATCCTCTAGTACTCGCTTTTATGTGTGAATATCTTTCATCAGCATAATTTTTACCTACTGACCATGAAACATCTTCACTTGAGAAGCATGTTTGAGAAATAGGATAAATCAGACAACCCGTTATAATAAAGTTTTTTGTTAAAAATATTGATGGTATAAGAATTATAAAAAAAATAATCTTTTTATTTAATAGAATATTTAATACCTCTTTATAATAAAAAATGAATAAATATATAATGATTGGAAAAAGAACTATAAAATTTATTCTTAATAATAATGCAAATGAAAAAAACAATAATATTTTAAAAATTATTTCTTTTTTATCAAAATTTAATTTTAAAAACATCTTAAAAAAATAATAATTAATCAAAAATCCTAAAAAAGTGGGTGGTGTATGTCCTCCATATTCATTGCCCTCAGTATATTTTGTAATACAAAATATTAGTATAAATATTAAAAAAATTTTACTTTCAGTTTTTTTAGATAAATATATTTCTTCTAAAAAAAATATTATAACGTACATTGAAAAAAATATAGAGATAAGATTATTACCCTTACCACTGATCATTGGAAAAAAAATTCCTGAAATATCATTCCAAGTATTAGGATATCCTAAAAAATCATTGGCATTAGCTAAGCCAAATATAATTTTAAAATTTGAAAGATAGTTTATGTAAGGAAAATGATACCATTCAAAATCAGGATGTCCCTCGATTGAGAACATAAGAGGTAAAATTAAAATTATAAAAATAGATAAAATTTTTTTAGGAATAAGAATTTTAATATTTCTTCGAAAAAAAAATAAGGGAAACAATGCAAAAAAAAATATAAATGAATTTATAAAAATATTTAAAGGTACAAAAAAATGAATTAGTAAAGATATTAATAAAATAAAATAAAAACCAACAACGCCTGTTTCTCCAAAACTTAAAGTATTAATAATGTTGTTTTTGATAAGTAAAAATTTTACTAACGATCCATATCCAATTGATATTATCAAAATTACAATACAAGATATAAAAAAAACAATCATATAAATATTTTTTTGGCGGAGAGAGAGGGATTCGAACCCTCGTTACGGTTACCCGTAAACACGCTTTCCAAGCGGGCGCCTTCAACCACTCGGCCACCTCTCCTTGTTATGTTTTCTATGATTTATCATAATGTTATTTCACAAGATAGTTAATCTTAATAAAGTAAGTCAAACTAAAATGTGACAAATAAATCTGTTAGTCATTAATATTGCTATAATTATCTTAATGAAAATACTAATTAAGTTGATTAGTTTCTTTATACAATTCATTACTATCAACTGATAATGCTTTATGTTAAATAATTTAATAACAAAAATAAATGGCAGAACAATTATGCGCGGTTGGAAAACATATCACACAATTGATATAGAAAGTGCTAAAAAAATAAAAGATGATCTATGGATTAAAGGATTTTTCATAGAATCGCTTGATAATTGGGATGGTAAAACCAGAGTAAGAAATTTTCATGAATTGAGACAAAGGGATCTTATGTTATTTACTTTGGGAGATGTTAGAGGAAAGAAAATTCTAGATATTGGATGTGGTCAAGCAGAATATTTAACTGTTATAGGCAGAATGGGTGCTAAATTTGTGGCCGGACAAGACCTAGATGAAAAGTGTATAACTTCTGGTAGGGCCAGACTTGAAAAAGAAAATATTGAAGGAAAGCTAATCGTAGGAGATGCTACAGAAATTAAATTTCCATCAAATTATTTTGATTCTGTTTTTTCAGCTGATTTTTTTGAACATATTAGTTTACAGCAAAAAAAAGAGTAATTAAAGAAGTTTACAGAGTTTTAAAGCCAGGAGGTTCTTTTACCATCAAAACTCCTAACTTGAGTTATTTAAAAATGATAATAAATATTAAAAGACTTATTAATTTATTAAAATTTAAATCTCCTTTTATTTTTATAGCACATACTAATAATAATCCAAATAACGAACATCATGGATTAACTACATATTCTGAACTTACAGATATCTTAGAAAGAAATTTTTTTCATTCACCAATAATTACATACGTGCCTTTAATTAGAAAAATGCTTCCTAATTTTTTAGTAAAATTTTTTCATAAAAAAAAATTATTCTCAGAAACTATTATTATTACAACTAAAAAAGCATTATTTTATGGTTTTTATGAATAAATATGAAATTTCTATTTAATTAAAGAAAATCAATTACAAACTATAAATAATAATTATAAAAATAGTTATAAGCTTGATTAAAATAAGTTTTAAATTTTAAGATTGTTTTTGATCTAGCATAAATCTTAAATATAGTTTAAATTAAAAAATCAATGAATAAAAATAGTTCTGAATTAAATTTATTTTTCTCAACACCGGTTTGGACATCTACTATAAAAAATTATAATAAAGTTAATGATACTCTCTATAAATATATCAAAAATTTAAAGTTAAATGACTCTAAAGGCTTACAAAAATCTAATGTTAAAGGTTGGCATTCAAAAGATTTTGATCTGGAAGATAATGAGCCTAAATTTTTCGTAAACTCTATTGGTCAAAATTTAAATCAAATTTTTATTGATATGGGTTGGGATTTAAAGAAACAAAAAGTTAAAATTACTAGCATGTGGTCAATAATCAATAAAGAAGGTTCTGCTAATGCAAGACATATCCATAGTAATAATTATATTAGCGCAGCTTATTATGTAATCGCTCCTAAGGATTGTGGAAATATTGTTTTTCACGATCCTAGAAGTGAGCCTGTTTACTTTCATCCAAGAATTTCATCTCCAAATAAACTTAATACAAATATTGTCTCTATTACTCCTAAAAATGGTTTGTTAGTGTTATTTCCTAGCTATTTACATCACTCAGTTGATATAAATAGATCGGGCGAAGAACGTATTGTAATTAGTTTTAACATTAGTATTAATTAAATTTTATTTTTCATTCATTTTTAATGCATTTAAAAATGCATTTTGTGGAATATCTACTTTACCAAATTGCCTCATTCTTTTTTTTCCCTTTTTTTGCTTTTCAAGTAATTTATTTTTTCTTGTGACATCTCCGCCATATAATTTTTGAGTTACATCTTTTCTAAATGAGGCTACTGTTTCTCTGGCTATAATTTTACCACCAATAGCTGCTTGAATAGCTACTTTGAATTGTTGTCGAGGAATAAGGTCTTTCAGTCTTTCACATAATGCCCGCCCTCTAGTTTGAGATCTATCTCTATGAACAATTAAAGATAATGCATCAACAGGATCGCCATTTATCATAACTGAAACTTTAACTAAATCGTTTTCTTCATAATCTGTTATTTCATAATCAAAACTAGCATAACCTTTGCTTATAGACTTAAGACGATCATAAAAATCAAATACTACTTCATTTAACGGAAGTTTATATTCAACCATTGCTCGGGGTCCGGCATAACTTAAGTTTATTTGAATTCCTCTTTTCGAAGTACATAACTCTAAAACTGCGCCAAGATATTCATCTGGAACAATTATAGTAGCTTTTATCCAGGGTTCTTCAATAGAATTTGTTTTAACTGGATCAGGCATATCTGTTGGATTATGTAATTGAATTACACTTCCATCATTCATGTTAACTTTATAAACTACTGAAGGAGCAGTTGTGACAAGATCAAGATTAAATTCTAATTCAAATCTATCTCTAATAATCTCAAGATGTAATAATCCTAAAAAGCCACATCTAAAACCATATCCTAGTGCGGGACTAACTTCTGGCTCATATGAAAAACTTGAATCATTTAAAGCAAGTTTAACCATGCTATCTCTCATATGTTCATATTCATCAGAATCTACTGGAAACATTCCGCAAAATACAACTGGTTGTGATGGTTTAAATCCTGGTAAAGGATTCTCTGTAGGATTTCTTTCATCCGTAATGGTATCTCCAACCTTACAATCTGATACACTTTTAATTCCTGAATTTATAAAGCCTATTTCCCCAGGGCCAAGATGATCTACCTCAGTTAGTTTTGGGGAAAAAATTCCAACTCTATCAATTGTGTGAGTAACACCTGCTGCCATAAATCTAATTTTTTGATTCTTTCTTAATTGACCATTAATAACTCTTACTAAAACAACAACGCCTAAATAACTATCATACCAACTATCCACCAACATGCACTTTAAAGGTTCTTTTAATTCACCAATTGGAGCTGGAAGATCTTTTATAATTTTTTCTAATAAAGCTTTTATTCCAAAACCTGTTTTAGCAGAAACAAGAGCTGCATGCTTAGACTCTATGCCTAATATTTCTTCAATTTGATCTTTGATTTTTTGAGGTTCTGAAGAAGATAAATCAACCTTATTTAATACAGGTACTATTTCATGATCATTATTGATTGCTTGATAAGCATTTGCTAAAGTTTGTGCTTCTACCCCTTGAGTTGTATCAACAATTAAAATAGAACCTTCACATGCTGCTAAAGATCGTGATACTTCATAAGCAAAATCTACATGACCTGGAGTATCCATTAAATTTAATATATAATTTTGACCATCATCAGATTTATAATTCAACCGAACTGTCTGAGCTTTAATTGTAATACCTCTCTCACGTTCTAATTCCATTGAATCTAAAACTTGCTCCTTCATTTCTCTATCAGTTAAGCCTCCACAAAATTGAATTAGTCTATCGGCTAAAGTAGATTTTCCATGATCTATGTGAGCTATAATGGAAAAATTTCTAAGATTTTTTAATGCTGTCATTATTGTCTTAATTCACCCTCAAAAGATTTGGAGATAAGATCAATAATGTTTTTAGATAAATTTTCAATTTCTTTATCCGTAAAAGTTTTTTCTTGGGGTTGCAGCGTAACCTTAATAGCTATACTTTTTTTATTCTGAGGTAGCTTATCTCCTTCAAATATATCAAAAATAACAACACTCTTAATAATTTTTTTATCAATTTTTTTTATCTTATTGATAATGTCAATAGCCTTAATGTTTTTAGGAAAAAGAAATGCAAAATCTCTTTCTACTAATTGAAAAGAATTGTTATTATAAGCCTTTTTAGTTGAACTTTTTCTAACTTGGAATTGATCCAACTCGTCAATAAATATCTCAAAACCACATACTGTTGTTTTAATGTCAAATCTTTTTAATGTTAATGGACTAATCTCTCCAAAATTAGCAACAATTTTTTTTCCCAATCTTAATTGGGCAGATTTCCCTGGATGATATATTTTATTTTGCAATATTTCATATTGCAGGTTTTCAACGGGAACATTCAGTTGCTCTAAAACATAAAATACGTCACTCTTAACATCATATACATCTACGAATCTTGTTTCATTATTCCAAGATGTAGTGTTAAATAATCCATATTGAATTCCTGTAGCAACCATTATTTGTTCGTCATCATTTACACCCTGAAAATTAGGTCCAACCTCAAATAGTTTTCCATTCATATAAAGTCTTGATACATTAGAATTAATCACTGATAATAAATTTGGAAAAGTAGAGGGTCTCATTGTATTCAAATCACTACTAATGGGATTTTTAATTTTAATAGAAGAATTATTAGTAATAAAATCAGCTTCGTCACCATCCATAAATGAATAAGTTACTGTTTCTAAATAACCTCTATTAGCTATTAAACGTTTAGATTTGTAAAAACTTTTTAGACTAGAGCTTAAAATCTCTTCGTTCTGATTTATAATTTTTGATAAAGAAATTGGTTCAATTTTTTTAAAACCATAAATACGTGTAATTTCTTCAACAATATCACTGGACCCCTCAATATCTGGTCTAAAAGGAGGAATAGTAATTTTAATGTTTGGATCTTTTAAACGATTAGATTTAAAACCTAATTTTTCTAAAATATTTATTTGTTCTTTAACTGCAATATTAATTCCACCGTGTGTTTGAGTTAAATTAGTATTATAAGTCATCGTCTTTAATTTTTTATTTTCTATTTGATTGGTCACTATTTCGCTAACTACACCACCACACAAATCCATTATCATTTGAGTTGCTATATCAACGCCCCATTCAATTGATGTAGGATCAATACCTCTTTCAAAACGATATCTTGCATCACTTTGAAGATTTAGTTTTCTTCCTGTTTTAGTGATACTAATAGGATCAAATAGCGCAACTTCTAAAAAAACATTTTTGGTATTTATGGAGCAACAACTCTCCAAACCACCCATTACTCCACCTATTCCATGAAGCGTTTTGTCATCACTAATAACTATCATCTCACTAGATAAAAAATATTCTTTTTCATCTAATGTTTTACATTTTTCATTTTGAAGAGCTTTTCGCATCATTAAATTTCCACTTAATTTATCAGCATCATAAACATGAAGCGGTCTACCAAGATCAAAAGTAACAAAATTAGTAATATCAACTAAAGCACTTATTGGTCTTAACCCTATTAGGATTAATCTTCTTTTTAACCATTCTGGACTTTCTATGTTTTTAATATTCTTAAAAAGTCTACCTGAAACCCCTGAGCACAAATGATCTTCTTCTTTATCAAATTTTCTCAACCATTTTATATCACTTACAAATTCGCCCTTGACTTTATTAATCTTTAATTCTTTTAAAGTACCTAATCCAGCTGCTGCTAAGTCTCTTGCAATTCCCCTTACTGACAAACAATCGGATCTATTAGGTGTTAGATTTATTTCTATTACAGGATCATCAAATCCATATAAAGCCGAAGCAGAATCACCTATTTTGTGATTTCCTTTTAATTCTATAATTCCATCATGTTCATTAGAAATACCAAGTTCTCTCTCTGATAAAAGCATTCCACAAGATTCTACTCCTCTAATTTCTGATTTTTTAAGATTAACTTTTGTACCAGGAATATATGTATTTACTGGAGCAAATATGCCCATCATACCTTTTTTAGCATTTGTAGCTCCACAAACAACTTGGAAATTTCCTTGAATGCTTTCTATCATACAAACCTTTAATCTATCAGCATCGGGGTGTTTTTCAGCACTCACAACCTTAGCGACAGTAAAATTTTTTAATTCTTCTGCTTTATTTTCAATATGCTCAACTTCCAAACCTATGTTTGTCAGAGTATCTGAAATAACTGAAAGTTTAGCAGTTGTATTTAAGTGATCTTTTAACCAACTAAGAGTAAATTTCATTTTATAATCCTGATGAAGATGTAAAATCCAAGGGATTAAAGCCATAATGACTTAGCCACCTAAAATCACTTTCAAAAAAAGTTCTTAAATCAGTAATTCCATATTTTAACATTGATAAACGCTCAATTCCCATGCCAAATGCAAATCCCTGATGTTTAGATGAATCTATATTACAGTTTTGAAGAACTTTTGGATTAACCATTCCACATCCCAAAATTTCTAACCAGTCATCGCCTTCACCAACTTTAATGACATTATCTTTTTTTGAGAAAGCTATATCCATCTCTGCACTAGGTTCAGTGAATGGAAAGTAGCTAGGCCTAAACCTATAATTTAAATCTTTTATTTCAAAAAATTCTTTTAAAAAATCAATTAAACATCCTTTAAGATGTCCCATATTTGAGGAATCATCAATTAGCAAGCCCTCGACTTGATGAAACATTGGGGTATGCGTAGCATCATAATCGCTTCTGTAGGTTCTTCCGGGCACAATAATTCTAATAGGTGGTTCTGAATTCAGCATTGTTCTAACTTGAACAGGGCTCGTATGTGTTCTTAATACCTTATCATCAATATAAAAAGTATCTTGCATTTCTCTTGCAGGATGATGGTCCGGTATATTTAATGCAGTAAAGTTATTAAAATCTGATTCTATATCAGGTCCACTTTTAACAGAGAAACCCATAGATCCAAATATTTCTATAACTTTGTATATAGTTTGACTAATTGGATGAATTTTTCCTGTATTAAAATCTCTTGAGGGCAAAGAGGTGTCTACTTTTTCTTTTTCTAATTTTTCATTAAGTTCTTTATTTTCAAGATCGCGTTTTTTATTTTGCAATTCTTTTTCAAATAATGATTTAAAAATATTAAGTTCTTGTCCTTTAATTTTTTTTTCTTCGATAGATAATGAAGATAAAGATTTCATTTCAACAGAAATTAATCCTTTTTTTCCAAGATAATGAACACGTAACTTTTCAATCTCATCTATTGAAGACGCTTTATTGATTTCTTGTAAAAAAATATTCTTGTCCAAAGATAAAGACATGATCTTATATATAAATTAACTAACGGTAAAAAACTAGTTAGCAGATTGAGCTTTTTCAACTAAAGTTTTAAAAACCTCGGGTTGATTGACTGCCAATTCTGCTAAGATTTTTCTATCAATTTCAATTGTTGCCTTTTTTAAACCATTAATAAATTGAGAATAAGTCATGCCATGCATTCTTACACCGGCATTAATTCGTTGGATCCACAATCCTCTAAAATCACTTTTACGCTTCCTTCTATCGCGATATGCATATTGTTGTGCACGTTCAACGGCTTGTACAGCAACTCTGAAAACGTTCTTTCTTCTTCCATAATAACCTTTAGCACGCTTGATGACTTTTTTATGTCTAGCATGTGCTGTAACTCCTCTAGATACTCTTGCCATGATTTATTCCTATTTGTTGTAGGGCAACATATGATCAATTAATGCAGCATCTCCAGAAGACATTATGCTTGATCTTTTAGTATTGCGTATGAATTTATTTGTGCGTTTGCTCATGCCATGACGCTTACCAGCTGGCTTAAATTTTATTTTTCCAGTTCCAGTTCTAGAAAAGCGTTTTTTTACACTACTTTTTGTTTTCAGCTTGGGCATTTTAACTCCTTGATATAAATTTAACCGTTAGGCTGCCCCGCAGGCCATAACTAGTTTGAATGGGCTTATAGACAAAATGCTTTACACAAGCAACATGATTATATTATTTTTCTACCTGAGGAACTAAAATCATCATAATTTGTTTTCCCTCTCCTTTTGGCGGAACTTCAACTTTAGCAATTTCAGCAACTTCTTCAGTTAATTTTTTAAGTAAAGCAAAACCAAGATTTTGATGTTCCATTTCTCTTCCTCTAAAACGCATAGATACTTTCACTTTATTACCACCCCCAATAAATTTACTTAAAGCTTTCATTTTGACCAGGTAATCGTGAGTGTCAATACCAGGTCTCATTTTAATTTCTTTAACTTCTATTGTTTTTTGTTTTTTCTTAGCCTCTTTTTTACTTTTTTGTTCTTTATATTTTAGCTTGCCATAATCAATAATCTTACAAACTGGGGGTTTTGCATCAGGTGAAACTTCAACTAAATCATATCCTTCGTCTTCAGCATGAATTAATGCCTCACGAATACTAATAATGCCTAATTGAGCACCTGTTGAAGATATTACTCGAACTTCACTAGCAGTTATCTGCTCATTTGTTCTAGGACCAGTGTCTTTTTTTGCTCTGTAATTAAAGATCAAAACACTGATTTGTTAATGAGATGGAGCTATAACTAAATAGCATAGATTAGTGCACTAAATAATTTCATATTTTTACAAGGATATAGGGGGAATTGACTTTTTTTTCAAGACTTCATTTTTTAAAATAATAAATAATTTTAATAACAATCAAAAGTCTTAATAAAAAATAATTTGTATATTAGTATAATAAACAATAAAATATAGTGTTCGTATTAAGATAAAATAATGAAAATTGGTATTATTCGAATTGATAAAATGGGTGATATGATATTAACATTACCCATCATCAAAGCTATTAAAATGGCCTCGCCTTCTACAAAAATTCATGTTTTTGGATCAAAAAGAAATATTAAAGTAATAGAACATTTTAAATATATTGATAAAATATTTAATCTTGATAAAAAAAATAATCGATCATTTGAAAAATATGATTTTATTTTAAATTTTTCTCCTGGTTGGAAAAGTTTTTTTTTATGTTTTTTTTCTAAGGCTACTAAGAAAGCTAATATAATTTATACATCCAGATATAATGATAAATCTTATTCTAAATTATTAATTTCTATATTTTCAAAAATATTTTTTTATAAAACTCAGTTCATTGATAGAATTAAAAGATACAAAAAAAATCAACCCATTCATCAGACTAAAATGATGTTTGAGCTTTTAGATAAGTGTGAAATTACATATAAGTCCAATTTATTGATTGAAAATTTCTTGCCTAATTCCATTATTGTAACATCTCAAAAGAAAATTTGTTTAATACATCTATCTTCTAGGTGGATAAATAATTATTATACAGAAGAAGATTTTTTAAATTTAATTACAAAATTAAAAAAAAAATTTAATCTAGCTTTAACTACAGATAATACAACAAAAGAAAAATTTAAATTAATATTTGAAAAATTTTTAATAATTAAGAATGAAAGATTAAGTAGCTTCAATACTCTCAACCAAACTACTATTTTTGAAAATTTATCTTTTGAAAATTGGATTAAAGTAATATACGCATCTAGTTTGGTTATTACACCTGAATGTGGTTGTACACATATAGCTGCTGTTTGTAAAATTCCTTCAAAAATAATTTATGATCCTGATAACAAACCACATATGATATATCAAGAATACGCGCCATGGAATAGTAAACATGAAAAATATATTTTCAATTATAAAAACTTAAATTTATTACTAACTCAAAAATTATAATAATTTATTGTCTTCAATAAATTGAATTACTGATTTAGTACTAATATCTTTTACATTTGAGGAAGATATTTTATAATTATTTTTATTATTACTTATATTTGCTCTTGTAATTTTATTATTATTTACTAACCACAAAATATTACTTCCAGAAAGAGAGGCTATGTGTCCAGGTCCTGTGTCATTTGTAATTGTCAAGGAGGCTATTTTGGATATAGAATAAATTATATGAGGAGGGGAATTATCAATATTATTAATAAGATTTGGACAGTTGTTCAATATTGGTAAAATGCTCTTTCTATCTTGTTGTGTCCCCACTACACAAATCTGATATTTTTTATTTACACAATATTTAGCCAATTCACCAAATTTTAATGGATCCCATTGTTTATATTTTCCTTTTTTTGAAACTCCTGGAATAAAAAGAATGGTTTTGTTCTTATATTTATTATCCAAATTAATATTACATTGTAACCAGTCATATTCTACTTTGTTAACTTTAGGAATTCCCATAAGTTTAATTTGATTGAATAATCCTTCAGTAGCTGTCTCTGTGCCCTGGATAGGTATTAAATATCGAAAATTTGCAAACCTCCTTGAACTAGAAATTTTAGTATTGGAAAATATTCTAAAGAATAAATGATAATACGAAGTTCTTTTTGAGTTTTGTAAGTCAATTATTAAATCATATTTATTTTTTAGAAGATTAATTAACAAAGAAAATGAATAAAAAATATTACTCGACCTGTTATCTTGAAGAAAGTTATTAAAATAATTTGTTTTATTTAAAAAATTAAAATATTTTTTTTCAGTCAGAATATCAATAGAAACTCCTTTATAAAAAGTATAGACAGAATACATAGCCGGCAAAGAAAAAACAATATCTCCCAATGAACCATGTTTAATAATTAAAATTCTATTCAAATGAAACATCTTTGTATAAATTATAATATTTTTTTAACATTTGTTTTTTAGAGAAATATTTAATTACATGTTCTCTGCCATAATATTTTATTTTTTCAAAATTTTCATTTGGCGAATCTAAGATTAGTTGGATTCTCTTTTTTAATTCTTCTTGATCAAAAGGTATAATTTTATATATTTCATTTAGATCTTTCAATTGATCTTTTACACCTCCAAAATTGTAAGCTATGACAATTTTTTTCATTGCTAAACTCTCACTAATAATTCTTCCAAATCCTTCTGCTCTTAATGGTGCAGAAATGACTAGATCAGAACAATAATACATCATTTTTAAGTCATTATTATTTAAATGACCTAAAATTTTACAATTTTGATCTAATTTTTTTTTCTCTATTTGATTGATTAATTTTTTTGTGTAAGAAACATTTTTATCATCTCCAGCAAAATAAAATTGATAAGATTGATCTTTAAATTTTTCAATTATTTTAAGGAATTCTAATTGACCTTTCCATTCAGTTAAACGACCAGGAAATAGAATATTTTTTTTATTGGAATCAATCTTTTTTTTATTTATAAAATTAATAAGTTCAGTTTCTTCTGGTTTTTTTGCATTATAAAAATCTATATCTATACCTCTGTTAATAATAGTTATTTTTTTTTTACTTATTTTATATTGTTTTATTATTTCTTCTCCTACATACTTTGAAATTGCAACAATATAATCAGTTTTTGCCAGACCCTTATTATATATTTTTTTTATAATATTTTGATGATTATATAAATTATGAAATGTAGATATTGTTATTAATTCTTTTTTATCAATATATGGTAATAACCATGCAGGGGCCCGAGAACGAATATGTAAAATATTAATTTTTTTTTCTTTAATTATTTTATTAATTTTTTTTGCAATAAATGGCATTTTAAGAAAATTTTTAGAATTAACAGACAATTTATAGTGGAAAATATATTTTTTATTTAAATCTTCTATTAACCTACCTCCACTAGAGACAACTATACTGTTATTTTCATATTCAGCTAAATAGTTTGCAACATCTATAGCTCCCTGTTCAACTCCTCCAGAATTTAAAGCTGGTACAATTTGCATCAATTTAAATTTTTTCATTATAAAAATATGTTATAAACTAAAAATATAAATATAAATAATGAGTTACTTAATTAATAATAAAAATCAAAAAATAGCTTATAAAATGATCAGGGGGGAATCGCCTGGCATAATTTTTATTCATGGTCTAAACTCAGATATGAATGGGTTAAAAGCCTTAAGTATAGAAAAATATGCAAAAAAAAACAAACTTTCCTTTATTCGTTTTGATTGTAGAGGTAATGGTAAATCTGAAGGTAAATTTGAAGATTTTACTATTTCTGATTGGAAAAAAGATCTAATTTATATCATTGATGCACTAACTAAGGGTCCTCAAATACTAATTGGAAGCAGTTTGGGTGGATGGTTAATGATATTAGCTGCTAAAGCAAGACCTAAAAAAATTGCTGGTTTAATTGGTTTAGCTGCTACTACTGATTTTGGTAAAAATTTTTATAACAATCTTAATAAAAAAAATAAAAATGAAATAAAAAAAAATGGAATTACTAAAATTTCTTCTTCTGGATTTTCTTATTTTTTAAAATCAAAATTTTTTACAGAAGCAAAAAAAAATAATATCCTAACTAAACCTTTTAAATACAAGAAACCTTTTATATTAATTCATGGATTAAAAGATGGTATCGTAAGTCATGATATGCCAAAAAAAATTATGAATAATACTACAGGAAATGATGTGCGAATTATTTATTTAAAATCAAGTGATCATAGATTATCAAAACCTAAAGATCTCATGACAATTAATAATGCATTAGATGGTATTCGTTATCAAATATAGCTAAGCAGTTTTAATATTTTTAACCAAAACTGGTTCTGTAAATTTATTAGTCATTTCTTTTGGAACTATCTGCCAGAAAAGATATTTTTCTTTATTCCAATTATCAATTAAATTTTTTGCATGATTGGAGTGAGTTAAATTATAATGTTCTTCAATTTTAGAAAATAGAAATTTTTCCCAATAATTTGTCATCTGTTGTTGATAAAATACATCTTCTAAATTTATTCTTACAGGCAGCGTTCCTTCTTTATCATAAACAAATGCCATACCTCCGGTCATCCCTGCAGCAAAATTATTCCCAACCGAACCTAAAATTACAACACTTCCTCCTGTCATGTATTCACATCCATTATCTCCACAACCTTCAACAATAGCTTCAGCACCTGAGTTTCTTACACAGAATCTATCACCAGCAATACCGGCTGCAAATAATTTACCATTTGTTGCACCATACAAAACAGTATTGCCAATGATTACATTATGCTTTGTTTGAAGAACGGACGATGTTTTTGGGCGAATAATAATTTTTCCACCAGACAGACCTTTGCCAACATAATCATTTGCATCTCCAAAAACTTCTAGAGTAATACCTTTTGCTACAAAAGCTCCGAGAGATTGCCCAGCAGAACCTCTCATCCTAATTAAAGCATAATCATCAGGTAATTTTAACATTCCAAATTTTCTAGTAACTTCAGATGAAAATCTTGTTCCAAGAGCTCGATCCGTATTTTGTATCTTATATGTAAGTTGAATTTTTTGTTTATTCTTAAAAAGAATCGCTGCATCTTTTATAATTTTTTCATCTAAACTATCTGCTACTGCATTTCTATTATTTAGTTTGTAATTATAATCTCCTAAATCAGTATCAATAGTAGTTAAAATTGGATTTAAATCTAAATCATCTAAGTCAGAACTTCCCCGACTTACTTGATATAATAAATCTGACCTTCCAATAATTTCATCTAAAGTATTAAAACCTAACATGGATAATATTTCTCTGACCTCATCTGAAATAAAGGTGAATAAATTAATAACTTTTTCAGGTGTTCCAGTAAATCTCTCTCTTAGTTTTTCATCTTGTGAACAAACACCTACAGGACATGTGTTAGAGTGACACTGTCTTACCATTATACATCCCATAGCAACTAAACTAGTCGTTCCAATTCCGAACTCTTCAGCCCCTAACATTGCAGCTATTACTACATCTTTTCCAGTCTTAAAACCTCCATCAGTTCGAAGAATAACTTTGTTTCTTAAGTTATTTAAAGACAACACCTGATGAACTTCACTTAAACCTAACTCCCATGGAAGGCCTGCATATTTAATGCTTGTCTGAGGACTTGCTCCTGTTCCTCCACTATGTCCAGAAATCAAAATTATATCAGCTTTAGCTTTAGCAACCCCTGCTGCCACAGTTCCTATTCCAGATTGTGAAACTAATTTTACACATACTTTTGCTTTAGGGTTAATTTGTTTTAAATCATAAATCAACTGTGCTAAATCTTCTATTGAATAAATATCATGATGAGGTGGAGGACTTATTAAAGTTACTCCTTCGGTAGAATGTCTTAACTTTGCAATAAGTGATGTTACCTTACCTCCTGGTAATTGTCCTCCCTCTCCAGGTTTTGCACCCTGAGCAATTTTTATTTCAATTTCATCACAATTATTTAAATATTCAGCCGTTACCCCAAACCTACCACTTGCTATTTGTTTAATTCTAGATGATGGATTATCTCCATTTTCTCTAGGTTTAAATCTTTCTGCATCTTCTCCGCCTTCACCAGAGTCTGATTTTGCACCAATTCTATTCATAGCAATAGCAATTGTTTCATGAGCTTCAGGACTTAAAGCTCCCAAAGATATTCCTGGAGCAACTAAACGTTTTCTAATTTGATAAGTATTTTCTACCTCATTATTAGAAATAGCTTTGTTATCAGATTTAAAACCGAGTAAATCTCGAATATTTATTACTTGATTATCATTAACAAGCTTTGAATATTTTTTATATAATGAGTAACTATCTGAACCTACAGCTCTTTGAAGCATATGAATAGTAGTCGCCTCAAAAGAATGTTTTTCTTCTCCTTTACGATATCTATAAAAACCTCCAATGGATAGATTGGCTACTTCATCTTGATAAGCTTTATTATGTGAATATAAAGATCTTGTTTCAAGGCCAGTGAGACCCATACCTGATAACTTAGAACTCATGGAAGGAAAATATTCACTCATTAAATTGCGGCTTAATCCAATCGCTTCAAAATTACAGCCTCCTCTATAAGAACTAACAACTGATATCCCCATTTTGCTCATAATCTTAAGCAAACCATTATTAACGGATTGTATATATCTCTCTACACATTCTTCATATGATAGATTTTTAAAGAGTTTTTTTTTATGCCGATCCGCAATGGCTTGCTGAGCCATATATGCATTAATACTTGTTGCTCCCACTCCAATTAATACAGCAAAGTAGTGGACATCCATACATTCTGCTGATTGTATATTTAAAGAAATATAAGTTCTCAATTTTTTCTTTATCAAATAATGATGAACTGAACTTGTGACTATTATCATTGGAAGGGCTGCTTTATCTTTTGACAATAATTTATCAGTTAATATAAGATGAACAAATCCTGATCGAACAGCTTCTTCAGCTTCATTATTGATTCTGTCTAGTTCATTTTTAAAACCATAATTTTTTGTTGTTAAATCCATTGTGGTATCAATTATTTTAACAGTATTTTTCATATATTTACGCATTGTTTTAAATTGATTGATTGAAAGAACTGGAGAGTTTAATTGTAAATGATCACATTGAGATTGATCTTCATCTAAGATATTACTTAAATTTCCAATTCGCGTTCGAAGACTCATTACAACTCTTTCCCTTAAGCTATCAATTGGTGGATTGGTTACTTGACTAAAGTTTTGTCTAAAAAAGTGATGTAATCCTCTATAATTATCTGACAACACTGCAAGAGGTGTGTCATCTCCCATTGAGCCTGTAGCTTCTTTTTGTTCAGCTATCATTGGATGAAGAATTAATTCAATATCTTCAACTGTCCAACCAAATGATGACATTCTTTTTCTAAGATCAGAAGTATTAATTTCACGAAATTCCTCATCAACTGACTGAACTAACTTATCAATATGTATAATTTTTTTTGTCCATTCCCCAAAAGGTTTTGATTGAGAAAGTTTATTTTTTATTTCTTGATCTGCAAAAAATTTTCCTTCTTTAAAGTTAACAGCAATCATTTGACCAGGACCAACTCTACCTCTTTCCAAAATTTTACTTTCTTCAACTTCAACCATTCCTGTTTCTGATCCAGCTATTAGAAAATCTTTTGTTAAAGTATAGCGAATTGGTCTTAAGCCATTTCTATCCATACCTGCTATAGCCCATTCATCGTGCACCCCACAAATAGCAGCAGGACCATCCCATGATTCCATAACTGCATTGGCATAAGCATATAAATCTTTTAATTTTTTTGAAAAATCTCTTCTGTGTGCGAAAGCTTCTGGCATTGTCATTATTTTTGCCATCGGTAAATTTCTATTAGAGCGAACAAGCAACTCTATGGTAGCATCAAGAGCTGCAGAATCAGAAGCGGAATTATTTATAATTGGTTTTAAATCATCTATGTTTTTTTCAAAATTTGGGTGACTCATTCTTGGTTCATGTGCCGACATCCAATTTTTATTTCCTTTTAAAGTATTTATTTCACCATTATGAGATATCACTCTGAAAGGTTGGGCCAATGACCAAGTTGGGAAAGTATTAGTTGAATATCGCTGATGATAAACAGCAAACTTAGAAACAAAACGTTTGTCTTGTATATCTGGATAAAAATTCGATAACTGTTCTGCTAGAAACATTCCTTTATAAATAATTGATTGAGAAGATAACGAACATATATAAAAATTATTGATATTTTCTTGATTAATTTTTTTTTCAATACGTTTTCTAATTAAATAAAGTTTGTCATCTAACTCCAGTTCACTTGAATAAGTTTCATTGCCAATTAATATTTGTTCAATTTCTGGCAGAGTCGCTTTTGCTTTTTCTCCAATTATTTTTGTATTAAGGGGCACATTTCGCCAACCATATATTTTAAATCCTTCTTTAATTATTTCAGATTCAATTATAATTCTTGATTTTTCTTGAGCTTCAAAATTTGTCCGAGGTAAAAAAATCATTCCCACAGCAAATGGTAAATCATTTGTTTTGTGGCCAGCGTGCTCAATTTGTTCTTTAAAAAAATCTTTAGGAATACCTAATTGAATTCCAGCACCATCTCCTGTTTTGCCATCAGCATCTATTGCTCCACGATGGTACAAAACTTTTAGAGCCTGTACTCCCATTTCTACAACTTCCCTTGATGAATTGCCTGAAATGGATGCTATCAAACCAACGCCACATGAGGAATGCTCGTCTTCCTCACGATAAATATTATTTTTTATTAGTTTTTGTTTATTCATTTGCCATGTTTTTAAATAATTATTTTTATACATGTGCTGATTGCTCATCATTTTTTCTATAAATATGGTCTTGGGGTTTTTTTTTATCTAAAAAACTATGGATGTTTTCAGCTACATCACGTCCATCTTTGATTCCCCAAACAACTAAACTTGATCCTCGAACTATATCTCCAGCAGCAAATACTCCATTTATATTAGTCATCATTGTCTTGTAATCAATTTTAAGAGTTCCCCACTGAGTAACTGCCAGTTGATCATTATAAAATATTTTAGGTAAATTTTCTGGTTCAAATCCCAAAGCTTCAATAATTAAATCAGTATCTAAGTTTTCTTCAGAGCCTAAAATAGGCTCAGATGAACTTCTCCCTGATTCATCAGGAGAACCTAATTGCATTTTAATAATCTTTGTTTTTTCAATGTTTATATTTCCTAAATATTGTACTGGGAGAGTTAACCATCTAAAATCAACTCCCTCTTCAATCGCATTTTGAACTTCTCGTTGTGAACCTGGCATATTTTTTTGATCTCGACGATATAAACATTTTACTGATTTAGCTCCTTGTCTAACAGCTGTTCTTACGCAGTCCATAGCAGTGTCTCCACCTCCAATAACAACAACGTTCTTATCTTGTGAGTTAAGTTTTCCATTTTCAAAATCTTCAACTTTGTCTTTTAATCCTTTTTTATTACTAGCTATTAAAAACTCTAAAGCTGGTACAACATTTAAAGCATTTGATTCATTTAAATTTATTTTTCGAGATTTATAAACTCCGGTAGAAATCAAAATAGCATCATGTTTTTTCGTAACTGCTTCAAAGCTTATTGTAGATCCAATTTCACAGTTCATAATAAAATGAATACCGCTTTGCTTTAATCGTTCTATTCTTTTGTTTACAATTTTTTTTTCTAATTTAAAGTTTGGAATTCCATATATAAGCAAACCACCTGCACGATCATAACGATCATATATTGTAACTTGATAACCTTTTTTTCTTAATTGTTCTGCTGCTGATAAACCAGCGGGACCAGATCCTATAATTCCAATAGAAGATTTTTTTTCATTAATAACATTTATGTTTTTTACCCAACCTTTTTCCCAAGCCACATCTGTTATATATTTTTCTATTGAGCCAATTGTTACGGAACCATGTCCAGATTGTTCTATTACGCAATTTCCTTCACACAATCTATCTTGGGGACAAATACGTCCACAAACTTCAGGCATATTATTTGTAGCGCTCGATATTTCATAGGCCTCCTCTAGACGATCTTCAGCTGTTAACTTCAACCAATCTGGAATGTTATTCTGAAGAGGACAATGAACTTGACAAAATGGTATACCACATTGTGAACATCTAGATGATTGTTCTTCAGCTTTTTTTCTAGCAAATCTAGAATATATTTCATCAAAATTTTTTAAACGAGTATTTGATGAAGCTTTATCTGGGTTTTTTTTATCTAAAAAAGTAAATTTTAACATATAGTCCTATTTTGGTACCTTTTTTTAAAATAAAAGTTACTATAACAAACAAAAACATAATTAAATAAAAAAAAGATAATTATCGTACCGATTTTGTACTAAATTTTAAAATTTCTAATATTTCTGTTTTATTTACAGGCTTTTTTTTACAATTTTTTTTATTATTCCTCTTAGATCTTGGGGATTAATATCTAAATCAGAGAATTTTTTATAAATATTTGATGCAATATTATCTTTTTCAAATAATTTTAATTGCTCACGGTTAATTGGAGAAAGAGGTGTTTTTTCTATAATTGAAACTAAAATTTTTATGAAAATTCTTTTCAATCTGGAAGATGTCAAAATTAGATTATAAAATTTTTTATAGGTAAAAGTTTCATTACCAACGAACTCAAATATTTGATTACCTAAAAAAGATTTTTCAATTATGTTATTCACAGCCAATGAAACATCATCAATAAATACTGGTTGAAACTTTGATTCTCCATTTCCAAATAAAGGAACAAAGAATGATATTTTAAATAAAGATATTAAAGTTTTTAAAAACTGACTCTCCTCCCCGATAATTACGCCCGGTCTAATAATAAAGGAATTAACTATATTGTGTTGAATATAATTTTCACTTTTAAGTATTGCGTCAGATCTTTTTGAATTAGTATCTTGATCGACACCCACTCCTGAAAAATAAATAAGTTGTTTGTTTATTGAAAAATCTTTGAAGATATTAACTAATTTTATATTAAAATCAAATATACCACTTTTATATGTTATTTTTTTTTCATCCCATTGTGTTTTTAAATTTATTATTACATCTGTTTTTTTAATTATATTTATAATTAATGGTTCATTTATTGTTCTAAATCTCAAAGGAAAAATTTGACCTGTTGTTCCTAACAATCTTAGTTTAGCTTCATTTATTGGTCGTTGATGTGGAATGATGATTTTATAACCATTTTTTGCAATTCTACGAATTATATGTTTGCCTACAAACCCAGATCCTCCAAAAATTACTACTGTTTTCATGATTTTTTTATAGTTAAGTGATATAGTATTATTTTAAATAAATAAAAATTAAATAATAATGAAAATTAAACTATACAAAGATGATTTACCAGATTCATTAAAATTAGGTAATTCAGTTGCTATCGATACTGAAACTATGGGGCTTAACCATCAAAGAGACAGATTATGTCTTGTGCAAATATCAAGTGGTAATCGTGTCTGTCATCTTATAAAAATTAATAATATAAATTACAAACCGAAAAACTTACTTAAAATACTAAAAGATAAAAATATTCTTAAAATTTTTCATTTTGCAAGATTTGATATTGGTATTTTGAAGCATACTTATGGAATCAATATTAAAAATATTTACTGCACAAAAATTGCGTCTAAATTGGCAAGAACATTTACGGATAAACATGGTTATAAAGATTTATGCGAGGAAATGCTGGGGGAAAAAATCATTAAAATAGAGCAAACCTCAGATTGGGGATCTCAGGATCTAACTCTTAGTCAACAAAAATATGCTGCTACTGATGTTTTATACCTTCATAAAATTAAAGATAAATTAAACAATATTTTAAATCGTGAGCACAGATCAAAAATTGCAAAGGCTTGCTTTGATTTTTTAGAACACAGAACAACTTTAGACTTAGAAGGTTGGTCTGATTTGGATATTTTTAAACATTAATTATGAATAAATCTAAAATATTATCTGAGGCAAAAAAAGTTTTATCTATAGAGCTAAAGGGAATTAAAACTATTAATTCTTGTTTAGATGATAGTTTTTATAATGTCGTCAAAACAATTTTTAAAATAAAGGGAAGAGTTATAGTTACTGGAATTGGTAAAAGTGGTCATATAGCAAATAAAATTTCTGCTACTCTTTCTTCAACCGGAAGTCCTTCACACTTTATTCACGCTACAGAAGCTAGTCATGGAGATCTTGGGGGAATAACTAAAAATGATTGTATCTTAGCTATTTCAAATTCAGGTCAAACTCATGAGTTAAATGGCATCTTAAACTATGCAAAAAGATTTAATATCCCTCTTTTAAGCATATCAGGGAATAAAAAAGGAATTTTATATAACAAATCTAGTTATGGAATATTATTTAAAAAGCCTATTGAGGCATGTCCATTAAATTTAGCACCCACTACTTCTAGCACAATGATTTTAGTTATAGGTGATGCTATTGCCATAACTTTATTAAAAATGAAAGGATTTCAAAAATCTCATTTTAGTATATTTCATCCCGGCGGAAACATCGGGAAAGATTTAGTTCAGCTGTCAGATATTATGCATTCGAAATCAGAGTTACCTTTATCAAAATATAATGAAAAAATGTCAATCGCTCTATTAAAAATTACTCAAAAAAGTTTTGGGTGTGTTGGTGTAATTAATAAATCAAATAAACTTATTGGCATAATAACAGATGGTGATCTTAGAAGAAATATGGATAAAAATATTATTAATAAAACAGCCTTAGAAGTTATGACAAGAAACCCTACGGTGGTCAATAAGGAAACTTTAGTTGGCGAAGCAATTAATATTATGAATGAAAAAAAAATTACTAGTTTATTTATTTGTGTAAAAATGAAGCCTGTTGGGATTGTTCATATTCATGATCTTTTACGATTAAGTAGCTAAATTGAATTATTTTCTACAATTAAATAAAAAAATGCTTATAATTTTAATAGTAGTTTTTTCTTTTTTAATATTGATAATTTTGATATTTAAAATTAATGAAACTCCAGAGGTTAAAAAAGAAATTGAAGGTATCTTAACTGATTCATCATATGACGTATCTAAACCAAAATTTACAATTAATAGTGAAGAGCAAAAAATCTCTGTTTCAGCAAATAAAGGGAATTTTAAAAATAATGATGAAATTTTATTGCAAAACAATGTATTACTTCAATCAAATAAATTTAAAATTTATTCAGATTATGTTATTTTTAATAAAAAGAATCAAACAGCAAATAGTCAGAATGAATCTGTGTTTATCGCAAAAGGAACTAGAATAGAATCTGAGGGTTTTAATATTATTGAAAAAGGCAATATTATTAAGTTTATTGGTAATACTAAATTAACTATATCAGAATGAAAATAATTTTAATTATAATTTTAATTTTATCTAATAAAATAATAGCTAAAGAAGTTGGACAAATAGAAATTACTACTGAAGCAGGTATTGAAGTTTTTCAAAATGAAAAATATTATTTATTAAAAGAAAATGTTCACATAATTTCTGATAATTTTGAATTAAGTGCAAATTTTGTTAAGGCTTTTTTTGAAAATGATCTTTATGATATAGTAAGAATTGAATCACAAGATAACGTAACTCTGATCTCAAGTCAGGGAATGAAAGCTAAAGGGGGGGAAATTAATTTTTCAACAAAAAATGAAAATATCACTATCAAAGGAGCTGAGTCTTCTCTAATTTATGGAAATATCCAAATGTTCTCTAATGAATTAATTAAAGTAAATAATATGACAGGTGAATTTAATTTAAAAGGGGAAAATTCTGAATTAAAAACAGACTCTATTTATATTCTTGGAAAGACAATAGATGGAAGATATATTAACATTGAAGGTATAAATGAAATTGACGAATTACTTGTTGGAGACCCAAATCAATCAAATATTAAAACAAAAAATATAAATATGTTTTCCAAAAAAGCATCATATAGCAAAAAAGAAGATTTAATAGAATTATTTGATAATGTTAAAATCATTAGAGATAATGAGGTCATTACTGGTGATTATGCAAAGATTGATACTTTAAACCAATCATATAAGGTATTTTCTAAAAATTCAAAAAAAGTAAAAATTCTAATTAAAAACTCTGATGAATAAATTTCAAATATTAGATAATGGATTAATAATTAATAAAATTTCGAAATCTTTTGCTAACAAAAAAGTTGTTAGGGATGTAAGTCTAAAAATACAAAGAGGTGAAATAGTTGGATTACTAGGTCCAAACGGTGCTGGAAAAACAACAACTTTTTATATTATTGTTGGTTTACTAAAACCAGATGCTGGTTCAATTATACTTGATAAAATTGATATTTCAAACCTGCCTATTTATTTACGTGGACAAAAAGGTATGAGTTATTTACCTCAAGAACCATCTATTTTTCGGGGTATGAATGCAGAAGATAATTTAATGTCAATTATTGAAATCATAGAAAAGGATAAATTAAAACATCAAATAATATTAGAAAATCTATTAAATGAATTTGAATTAAATCATGTAAGAAAATCCAAATCGATAGTTTTGTCAGGAGGAGAAAGAAGAAGACTGGAGATAGCTAGAACATTAGCTTCAAACCCAAATTATTTATTGCTAGATGAGCCGCTAACTGGAGTTGATCCAGTATCCATAGAAGAAATAAAAGTTATTATTAATAAACTAAAAAATAAAAATATTGGTGTTTTAATAACGGATCATAATGTTAGAGAGACCTTAAAAATAGTTGATAAAGTATATATTATGAATGAAGGATCTATTTTTTTTGAAGGATTACCAGAAGATGCAATAATTGATCAAAAAATCAGAAAATTTTATCTTGGTTCAGAATTTAATTTATAAAAACGAATGTTGATAAGTTCAAAGATTGATGGAGGAATTAATGGTATTATAAAAATACCTGGAGATAAATCTATTTCACATCGTTCTATAATTATCTCTTCCATCGCTCAAGGAACTTCAGAAATTTCAAATCTTTTAATGTCTGAAGATGTAATGCATACTTTAAATGCCTTTAAATTAATGGGGATTAATATTAAAAATATTGATGAAAAAATAATAGTTGAAGGAAGGGGTTTAAATGGATTAAAAAAACCAAAAAAAAATATCTATCTTGGTAATTCTGGCACAAGTGCGAGACTTTTAACAGGACTTTTAGCATCACAAAACTTTGATACAATAATTGAAGGTGATGAATCTCTCTCAAAAAGACCCATGAAAAGAATTCTGATTCCTTTGGAGTTGATGAATGGTAAATTTAAAGATAATAAAGGTTTCCTTCCTCTAAATATTTATGGAAAATCTCTAAAAAATATTGAATATAAAGTACCTATACCCTCTGCTCAGGTTAAATCAGGAATAATTTTTGCTGCTTTAAATATAAACGGCTCAACTAAAATTATTGAAGATCACATAACCAGAAATCATACTGAAATAATGCTTAAATCATTTGGAGCAAATATAAATGTTTTAAATAATGCTCATCAATCAATTATTGATGTTAAAGGAAAAGTAGAATTAAAATCAAAAAATATTGAAGTGCCTTCTGATTTATCAAGTAGTGCATTTTTTATTGTAGCGGCACTAATCAATAAAAATTCAAAAATCTTACTTAAAAATATAAACATTAATCCTACAAGAGATGGGATTTTACGTGCATTAAAAATGATGGGGGCAAATATTGAAATATCTAACAAAAAATTAATAAATGAAGAATTAGTAGCAGATTTAAAAGTAGAATATTCAGAATTAAATGGCTGTGTACTTAATGACAAAATGGCAAAATTAATGATTGATGAATATCCTATAATATCAATTGCAGCTTCTTTTGCAAAATCTCCATCAATATTTAAAGGATTAAATGAATTAAAAGTTAAAGAAAGTAATAGATTGGAATTAATAAGACTAAATCTCGAAAGATGTGGGGTTGAATGTAAAGTTTCAGGGGATGATCTTTTTATAAATCCTCAACAAAAATATCATGTTAAAAATTGTCAAATTCGGACAGATTTTGATCATCGAATAGCAATGTCTTTTTCAATAATGGCTGGTTTACTTAATAAAACTCTTACAATATTGGATTCAAATTCAATTAAAACAAGCTTTCCAAATTTTGTTAAAATTTTTAATAAAGCTGGTGGAAAATTAATTGAATAATATTATTATTTCTATTGATGGGGGTGCTGGGTCAGGAAAACAGCGCATTGCAAAATATATTGCTAATAAATATAATTTTTATCACCTTGATTCAGGTAATCTTTATAGAAGAATAGCTTCAATAATAATTAAAAAAAAAATTAATGTTAATAATATTCATGAAATAAAAAAATTAATCAATAATATTGATTATATATCTGACCGAAGTCATAAGTTACTAAGAAAAGAAAAGATAAGCAAATTATCTTCTAAAATTGCAATTATACCTACAATTAGACGCTTTATTAATTCTCAACAAAAAAAAATAGCTAAAAAAAAGCTATTAAAATTTAAAGGCTGTGTAGTTGATGGACGAGATATTGGGTCAAAAGTTTTTAAGAGAGCAAAAATAAAGCTCTTTATTCATGTAAAGGCTAAGATTAGAGCAAAAAGAAGACATAAACAGTTGATTGCAATAGGTGAAAAGTCTATATACGCTCAAATTTTGAAGGAAATTAATTTGAGAGATAAAACTGATAAAACACGGAAGTCGTCACCCTTAATGGTTCCAAAAGGAGCTATAAATATAGACAATTCAGATTCCTTTAAAAGAACTATAAAACAAATAAATGAAGCACTAAAAAAGATTTAAATGATATGCAAAAAAGCTCACTGGAAAAAATAACAAACTCAGAATACGAAAACCTTATTAACCAATCCTTAAATAATAAAAATAATAAAGAAAAATCTATAGTAGAAGGTAAAATTATAGCCATAGAAAATGATATGGTAATAGTTGATGTCGGTCTTAAAAGTGAAGGAAGAATTCCATTAGTAGAATTTACTAGACCAGGGCAAAAATCAGAATTAACTATTGGTGAAAATTTAAAAGTTTTTATTGAAAATGTTGATGGAGCTAATGGCGAAACAAAACTTTCAAGAGAAAAAGCTATTAAACAAGGTGCTTGGAACTATTTACAGGAATGTTATAATGAAAGTAAGGTTGTTACAGGCATTCCTTTTAACCGTGTTAAAGGTGGTATGAGTGTTGACTTAGATGGAGTTGTAGCATTCTTACCCGGAAGCCAGATTGATTCAAGACAAATCACCAAAGATACAAAAGAGTTACTAAACAAACCTATGCAATTAATGATTCTAAAAATGGATAAATTTAGAGGAAATATTGTCGTATCTAGAAAAGCAATATCAGATGTAGAATTAAAAGAACAAAGACAAGAACTCTTATCTAGCATCTCTGAAGGCTCAGTAATTGAAGGCAAAATAAAAAACATAACTGATTATGGAGCTTTTGTTGATCTTGGAGGAATTGATGGTTTAGTTCATGTTACTGATATCTCATGGAAAAAAGTTAATCACCCTTCCGAAGTTTTAGAACTAGGCTCAGCTATAAAAGTTAAAATTCTAAAATATGATGAAGAATTAACTAGATTAAGCCTAGGTATAAAACAATTATCTGAAGATCCTTGGACTAATGCAGAAAATTTATTTGCAATTAATAAAAATATCACAGGTCCTGTCTCCACAATTAATGAGCAAGGAGTCACAATATCAATTGATGATAATTTTGAAGGCTTAATACCATTGAATGAATTAACATGGCTAAAAAAACCTCCTCATCCTTCAAAAGTAGTTGAACTAAAGCAGTTATTAGAAGTAAAAATCATTGAAATTGATAATGAAAAAAGGAAGATTACTTGTAGTCTTAAACAATTAAAAGATAACCCTTGGAAAAAACTTATTAAAAAATATAATATTAATGATGACTTTGAAACCGAAGTTGTTAATGTTGTTGATTTTGGTATTTTTGTAAAAGTTTTGGAAGAAATAGATGGAATGGTTCATGTTTCAGATCTTAGTTGGAATGAAACTGAAAATCAAAAAAAACTTGAAAACTTTAAAAAAGGAGATCTCCTAAAAGTAAAAATTTTAGACATTAACATTGAAAAAGAAAGAATAAGTCTAGGAGTTAAGCAATTAGAAAATGATCCTATTCAAAATTTTACTAATGCAAATCCTTTAAAATCATTAGTCACAGGAAAGATTACTGAAATTAATGAAAAAGGCTTAAATATTGACCTGCAAGATGGCATCTTAGGTTTTATTAAAAGAACAAATTTATCTAAAGATAGGGTTGATCAAAAAGTAGAAAAATTTGCAGTGGGTGAAATGATTGACTCAATGATCATATCAATAGACAATAAAACTAGAATTATTAATTTATCTATTAAAGAGATTGAAATACGTGAAGAAAAAAATGCTTTATCAAAATATGGTTCCAGTGACTCAGGAGCATCTCTAGGTGATATTTTAGGATCAGTTTTAAATAAAAAAAGCAAAGGCTGATGTTAAAATCAGATATAACAACTGCATTAAATAAAAAACACTCATCTTTAAGTGATAATGATATTGAATTAATATTTAATCTTTTTATAAAAAAGATTATCTCAAGTTTAAAAAATAATCAGAATATTGAAATTAGAGGTTTTGGAACATTAAGTAAAAAAATCAATAGGGCAAAATATGTTAGAAATCCCAAAACAAATCAAAAACTTTATAAACCTGAAAATTATAAGATTCATTTTAAAATAGGTAAAATTTTTCATCAAAAAATAAACCAAAATCTATCAAATGAATAGAAGCAAAATTATTGTTGCCTTGGATAGTAATAAAATTAATGAAATTAAGTCTCTAGTAAAGAATTTAAAAAAGGAAGCTTTTGCTTTCAAAATTGGATATGAATTTTTTTTAAATTTTGGAATAGAAGGATATAAATCTATTCAAAAAGAGAAAGTAAAAATTTTTTTAGATTTAAAACTTCATGACATTCCTAATACAGTTAAAAAAGGAATAATAGCAATTTCTAAGCTAAATCCACAATTCACTACAATTCATTTATCCGGCGGTGATAAAATGCAAAAGGAATCAATTTCTGTAAAAAAAAATATTAAAATTATTGGAGTGTCAATATTAACTAGTCTTGATAGTTCCCAGACATTAAAATATAACTATAATAGAAATATTAAAAAAATTGTAGAAGATTTTACTCAATATGCTCTTAAAAACAAACTTGATGGGGTTGTTTGTAGTCCTAAAGAAATAAAAATTGTAAAAAAAATTGCTTCAGATAAACTAATTATTATTACTCCTGGAATAAGACCAATGAATTTTAAAAATAAATCTGATGATCAAAAGAGATTTATGACACCTAAAGAAGCTATTAGTTCTGGAGCTAATTATTTGGTGATTGGTAGACCAATAACACAATCTAAAAATCCCTTAAAAGAATTACAATCTATAAATACATCACTTGCGTAAATTAAAGTTTAAAATTTGTGGCATCAAAGATTTAAAAATTCTTGATTGCTGTATTTCAAATAAAGTAGACTTTTTCGGATTAATTTTTTATCTCAAAAGTCCTAGAAACATTAATTTAGAAAATGCCATCAAATTAACAACTTACAGTAATAACAAACCTATTTCTTCAGTTGGGGTTTTTGTTGATGAACCAATTAGTGAATTACAAATTTTACTTAAAAAAATAAAATTAGATTATATTCAATTACATGGAGAAGAAGATCCATATTATATATCTAATATTAAAAAAAATAATTCAGTTAAGATAATCAAGGTTATTTCAATTAATTCTAAGGAAGATTTAACAAAAATTAAGGAATATCCGAATGCTGATTTTATTTTATTTGATTACAAGCCTAGTAAAGATGAATTACCAGGAGGAAATTCTAAAAAGTTTTCCTGGAATTTAATTAGAAATATTAATATCAAACAACCGTGGTTTTTATCTGGTGGAATTAATATTCAAAATATTAATAAAATAAAAAATTATGCAATTCCCTATGGAATTGATATTTCATCGGGTGTAGAAGTTAGTGAAGGTAACAAAGGAATAGATAAAATTAATTCATTATTCAAACATTATGACTCAAAATAAAAATTCATTTAAACAGTGGCCTAATGACAAAGGTTATTTTGGACAATTTGGAGGAAGATATGTTTCAGAAACACTCATGCCCCTAATATTGGAGGTTGAAAATGAATATAATAAAATAAAAAATGATAAAGAATTTTTAAATGAGTTTGAATATTATCTTAATCATTACATTGGAAGACCCAGTCCGCTTTTTTTTGCTGAAAGAATTACGAAAGATTTAAGAGGACCAAAAATTTATTTTAAAAGAGATGAATTAAATCATACAGGAGCACATAAAATTAATAATTGTATGGGGCAAATTTTACTTGCAAAAAAAATGGGTAAAAAAAGAATCATCGCAGAAACAGGTGCTGGACAGCATGGAGTTGCAACTGCAACAGTTTGTGCTTTATTTGGATTGCCTTGTATTATTTATATGGGAGAAAAGGATATTGAAAGACAATCTCCTAATGTATTTAGAATGAAATTGTTGGGTGCCGAAATAAGAGGTGTCTCAAGTGGTTCCAAATCTTTAAAAGATGCTATGAATGAAGCATTGAGAGATTGGGTGACGAATGTACGTGATACTTTTTATATTATTGGAACTGCTGCTGGCCCTCATCCTTATCCAAGTATGGTAAGAGATTTTCAATCTGTTATAGGAAAAGAAGTTCGTAACCAAATTTTAAAAGCAGAAAAAAAATTACCGGATCTACTTGTGGCCTGTATTGGAGGTGGCTCTAATGCTTTAGGATTATTTTATGATTTTCTAGATGATCAAGATGTTAAAATGCTAGCAGTAGAAGCTGCTGGTTTAGGCCTGTCTTCAGGAAAACATGCTGCTAGTTTATCGGCTGGGAAGCCTGGTGTTTTACATGGAAATAAAACATATTTACTCCAATCTAATAATGGCCAAATTGAAGAGGCTCACTCAATATCCGCAGGTTTAGATTATCCAGGAATTGGACCTGAGCACTCTTTTTTATTTGAAGAAAAAAGAGTTAAATACGTTTCTGCGACAGATGAGGAAGCTTTGCAAGCTTTTACTTATTGTTGTAAAAAAGAAGGAATAATTCCTGCACTTGAACCTGCACACGCATTAGCAGCATTAATAAAAATTGCTCCTAAAATGGATTCTGATAAAATAATAGTGATGAATATGTGTGGAAGAGGAGATAAAGATATCTTTACTGTTGCTAAAGAATTAAATATTAAATTGTAATGTCTGACCGCATTAAAAAAGTTTTTTCTGAAAAGAATAAAAAATTAATAACTTTTGTTACTGGAGGAGATCCTAGCTTAGAATTATCAAAAAAAATTCTTAATACAATTGCTCAAAATGGGGCTGATATAATTGAAATTGGTATGCCTTTTTCTGATCCCATGGCAGATGGTCCAACTATTCAATTATCTAGCAACAGAGCAATCAATAATGGTACAAATTTAAATACTATATTTAATATTTGTAAAAACTTAAGAAGAAAATATACAAAAATACCAATAATACTTATGGGTTATTATAATGTAATTTTATATTTTGGCATCAATAGGTTTGTTTCTGAATGTGCATCAGTTGGTATAGATGGTCTAATAGTTGTTGATTTACAACCTGAAGAAGATCCGGAGTTATTTGAAGCAACTAAATTGAATAATATAGATTTAATAAGATTAATAACTCCAACTACTAACCCTCAAAGACTTAAAACAATCATCGAGTACGCTTCTGGTTTTTTATATTATGTAACCATTACTGGTATAACAGGTCAAGAATCTGCTAATATTGAAGAATTAAAAATATCAATTGAGGAAATTAGAAAACAATCTACCCTTCCAGTTGTCGCTGGATTTGGTATCAATAATAAACAACAAGTATCTGAAATATGTAAAATTACAGATGGAGCCGTTGTTGGATCATCAATAGTAAAAATAATTGAAAAAAATATTGAGGAACCTGATACAATTTTAAAATTAATCAAAAATTTTGTAAAAGAATTAAAAAAAGGAACAAACTAATGAATTGGCTTACAAATTTTGTAAAACCAAAACTGAGTGCTCTTGTAAACAGAAGAGAGGTCCCAGAAAATTTATGGAAAAATTGTCCTTTATGTGCTAATATGATGCATCACAAAGATTTAAATGAAAATTTAAGAGTTTGTTTAGCTTGTAATTATCATTTTCGATTATCAGTTGAAAAAAGAATAGAAATATTGTTTGGTAAAAATAATTTTACTGAAATTGCATTAGATATAACACCTGATGATCCATTAAATTTCAATGATAAAAAAAAATATAAAGATCGCTTAAAAGAATATAGAAAAAAAACTAATTATAATGATGCATTTATTTTAGGTAATGCCGTAATTGAAAACAAAAAAGCAATTTTTGGTTTTATGAATTTTAATTTTATGGGTGGATCAATGGGTAGAGCAGTAGGTGGAGGAATTGTTAAAGGTGCAAAAAAAGCTGTGGAAAATAAATCTCCATATATTATTTTTACTTCTTCCGGCGGCGCAAGAATGCAAGAAGGTATAATTAGTTTAATGCAGATGCCAAGAACTGTTGCAGCTGTCGAATTGTTAAATCAAAATAAAATTCCTTTTATTGTTGTTTTAACAGAGCCTACAACAGGAGGGGTAACAGCATCTTTTGCTATGTTAGGAGATATTACTATAGCTGAAAAAGGTTCAACTATTGGTTTTGCTGGTAAAAGAGTTATTCAAGACACAATAAGAGAGGAGCTTCCAATTGATTTTCAAAAGGCTGAATATTTACAAAAACATGGAATGGTTGATATTGTAGTTCATCGTAAAGAGCTTAAAAATACTCTTTCAAATATATTACATCATATTTCATAATTTAGGTGTCTACAAAACTTGACAAGTTGCTAACACAACTCCTTAATCTACATCCTAAATATATTGATTTATCATTAACCAGATTATTAATATTATTAAAAAAGCTTGATAACCCTCATTTAAAAATGCCTCCAACGATTCATATTGCTGGAACCAATGGTAAGGGTTCCACTCTAAGTTATTTACGCCATATCATTATGGAAAAAAATTATAAAGTTCACGCATATATATCTCCACATTTAAAATCATTTAATGAAAGAATTACGCTATCAAATAAAAAAGTGTCAAAAAGTAATTTACTAAAAAATTTAAAGTATATTAAAAAAATTAATGCAAGTAATCCTATAACTTTTTTTGAAATCACAACTGCAGCTGCATTTTATCTATTTTCTAAAGAAAAAGCTGATTTTTTAATTATTGAAACAGGCTTGGGAGGAAGGCTAGATGCAACAAATGTTTTAAAAAAAAGTTTAGTAGATATTATTACACCTATCGGAATTGATCACCAAGATTTTTTAGGAAAAAATATTTTTAAAATTACAAATGAAAAACTTGGGATTATTAAAAAAAATAGCAATATTATAATTGCTAAACAAAAAAAATTAATTGCTTCGCATATTAAAAAAAAATTAAAATATAATAAAAATATTAAATTATTTTATGGAAATAAATTTAAAATTATTAAGAAAAATTCTAATAGTTTTACGCTAGAATTTAAAAATAAAAATTATACTTTTAGAAAACCACAACTTAATGGTGATCATCAAATTGAAAATGCAAGTACAGCTATAGCTACAATCTTACAATTAAATGAAATAGGATTTAATTTTTCTAAAAAAATTATTAATGAAGGAATTAGAAAAACTAAATGGCCTGGAAGATTAGAAAAAGGTAATTTACAAAAAATTCCAGTATACTTAGATGGTGCTCATAATATAGATGGTGCTGTACAATTGTTAAAATATTTTAAATTAAAAAAAAACAAATGCTGGTTAATATTTGGAATGCTTGATAATAAAGATATTGTATCTTATTTAAATAAAATCAAACCAATAACAAATGGAATTATAGCTATAAACATTCCTGGAGAAAATAATTGTTTTACAACAAAACAAATTTTTAATACCAGTAAAAAATTAAAAATACCCTGTATAGAAAAAAAATCTATTGAGCTTGCTAATAATTATTTGATTGAAACAATAAAACCAAAAACAATATTAATTTGCGGATCTCTTTACTTAGTAGGAAAAATACGAAATCTTTACTTATAAAAAACTATTTATCCATTCGGTAAGTGAAGATTTTGGTAAACTACCAATCTTTGAATCAATCAATTTACCTTTTTTAAACAACATTAAAGTTGGTATACCTCGGACACCATATTTTTGTGGAGTTTTGGGACTATGATCAATATTTAATTTGAAAATTTTTACTGAATCTTTTTTTTCATTTGATATTTCCTCAAGAATAGGGCTTATATGTTTACAAGGACCACACCACTCTGCCCAAAAATCAACTATTATCAATGAACTTGAAGACAAGATATCTTTGTCGAATGTACTGTCTTTTGTAGAGCTTATGGTCATAAATTAAATGTAATCATTAAATTTTTTAAATCAAGAGACTAATCTTTTTGCAATTGTCAATCCTTGTATATCTCCAACATGATACAAATTTGATTGCATAATATGGCCACAAAGTTTTTTTTGATGAATAAAAAAATCCCAAATTATATTAAAGGAAAATTTGTCTTCTGAAAATTGCTTGAATATATCTTTATTTAATATTTGTAAACCAGCATAAAAAATAATCTCATCTCCTTTTTTAAATCTTGATATTTTATTTTCATCTAAAACAAAATCGCCACTATCTTTTTTTAATCCAAATGCATTTTTTTTATTAACTAAAAGAAGATTTGGGAGTAGATTAATTTTATAACTATTAATTAATGATTCAGCATCAATTAAATTTTCAACACGCCAAAAAATATCAGAATTAATTACTATAAGATTGTTATTTGCAAAAATAGGAATGGCATTTTTTACACCTCCTCCAGTATCTAAAATATCTTTTTCATATATTAAAATAATATTATCTTTTTCTATTAATTTTCTTTTGTATATAGATGTTTGTATTTTTTCATGATGAAAATGTGAATTAACAACAATTTGATTACAACCTAATTTTTTTACAAAATTAATAGAATTATCCAGTAAAGTAATTCCATTAATATCTATTAATGGTTTAGGGGTGCTTTTAGTTAAAGGCATCATCCTTTTACCAAATCCTGCAGCCAATATCATTGCTGTAAAATTAAAACTCATTGGTACAATATATATTTGTTATAAAATCTACTTAATTGCTTATTATTAAGATTATTTATACTTTTTTTTAATCGATTTTGTGTAACTGAAATAAAATTTAAATACCATTTCTGGTTTAGATCATTAGATAATTTTACCCATCTGCCTAATAATCTTGATTGTCTTGAGCAATTTAAATAATGAAATTTAATCTTAAAATCATTGAAAGAATTTTTTTGATTAGTACTTGAATAAAAATAATCAATAAAACCTTCATTAAATTCATCAGTAAATAATATTCTAGAATCCTCTAACAAAGAAAATAAATCCCAACAATTTTCACCCCAAAAAGAACTTTGGAAATCTATTACACCACATTTTAAATGATTTTTTTGAGAAGGAATCAAGATAAGATTATTAATATTAAAGTCTTTGTGAGAAAAATTATCAAAATTAAAATTTAATTTTTTAAAAGATTCTGACCAAATAAATATAAATTCATCTATTAAATTTTTGCTTGCATTTAAATTAACATGAGGAAAATAATATTGAGGCAACTCAAGAATTTCATTTTTAAAAGTTTCAAAATTATATTTTGGTAAAATTACCTTATTATCAAATGAAATAGAATTTTTTATAACAACTAAAGTGTCTACGGCATATTGAAGTAAATCTTTTGCTGAGTCTTTTGTAATAATTTTATCAAAGCGTAAATTTCCAAAATCCCTCGAAATTATTGTTAAATTTTTATCATTTTTTTCTATAATAGATGGTATCGAGATGTTTATTTTTTTTAGCAAATTATATATTTTGAAATAATTATCATACTCTTTTTTATCTAAAACAAAATCAGTAAGAATAAATGATTTGTCATTCATTTTTAATCTATAAAATTTTTTTTTAGAAGCACCGCTTTTAATTTTTATAATATCATATTTTTGAAACTCTAAAGATAATTTACTTTTGATCTTCGATTCCATTAAATATTATTTTTCTTTGAATGAGAAACTTTTATTAATCTTTTTTTTAAATTTATTATTTCAAATTCAAGCAAATAATATTTTCTAAGTGAAAAATGATTCAAAATAATATCAGGCCATTCAATTATTGATATATTTTTTTCTAATTCTTCAAATATTCCAATTTCATGCAATTCAGCTTCATTATTTAACCTGTATAAGTCAAAGTGAAAAATATCATAATTTTTTAAAGGATAATTAATCATAATAGGGAAAGAAGGACTTTTAATAGTATTTGGTTTTATAACTTTGTTAATATCAAATAGAGAATTAATTAAAGCTCTTGCAAATGTAGTTTTTCCTACTCCCAAATCACCACTTAATAAAAATAAATCACCAATCTTTGTTTTAAGAGCAAGTTCCTTTGAAAATTGATTTAATTGTCTTAAATCACATTCTAATTCTATTAACTTATTCAATTATTTAAGACTAAAAAGCACCTTTAAAGCTATCAGCTAAATCGGTCTTCTCCCATGTAAAGTGTCCATCAGAAGTAGGTATTCTTCCAAAATGTCCGTAAGCAGCTGTTGGAACATAAATTGGATTACTTAATTTTAAATGTTCACGAATACCACGAGGACTTAGATCAAATAATTCTGGAATTAATTTTTCAATCTTTATTTCATCAACTTTATTTGTTCCATTTGTATTAATATAGATTGATAAAGGTTTTGATACTCCGATGGCATAAGAAAGTTGAATTATACATTGTTCAGCCAACTCAGCAGCTACAATATTCTTAGCTAAATATCTTGCAGCGTAAGCTGCAGATCTATCAACTTTGGTTGGATCCTTGCCAGAAAAAGCTCCACCGCCGTGTGGCGCCGCTCCTCCGTATGTATCAACAATAATTTTTCTGCCTGTTAATCCTGAGTCACCATCTGGTCCGCCAATAACAAAATTTCCAGTAGGATTAACATAAAATTCTTCTTCATTTAGATCTTGCATTAAATCTTCTGGGATACTTTCATATACTATTGGTCTTACAGCTTCTTTAATTTGACTATGAGTCAGTCCTTCTTTGTGTTGAGTTGATACAACAATAGAAGTTACTTTTGAAGGTTTACCATTTATATACATCATTGTAACTTGACTTTTTGAATCTGGTTCAAATTCATTTTTTGATCCATTTTTTCTTGCATCTGCCATTTTTGATAATATTTTATGTGAATAATGAATTGGAGCAGGCATTAAACTATCTGTATCAATGCATGCATATCCAAACATAATACCTTGATCGCCTGCACCCTCATCTTTGTTATTACTTGAATCTACTCCAATAGCAATATCTGCAGATTGTTCATGCAAATAATTTTCAATATTACAATTTTGCCAATGAAATCCATTTTGCTCATAACCTATATCTTTAATAGATTCTCGAACTTTTGAAATTATATCATCCTTACTAACTGACGGTCCTCGAATCTCACCAGCTAAGACAACTCTATTTGTTGTAGCCAATGTTTCACAAGCCACCCTTGATAAGGGGTCTTTAGATAGATATGTATCTACAACCATATCTGAAATCCTATCACAAACTTTATCTGGATGACCCTCTGAAACTGACTCACTGGTAAATAAATAATCTCTTTTCATTGTTTTTTTCCTATAATTTTAATATCTATAACTGTTTTCTTTAAATGGACCTTCTTTTTTAACTCCTATATATTTTGCTTGTTTATCTGATAAATTTGTTAATTTAGCTCCAACTTTTTTAAGATGAAGCATGGCTACTTTTTCATCAAGATGCTTTGGCAAAACATAAACTTTATTTTCATAATTTTTATAATTCTTCCATAATTCTAGCTGAGCCATAACCTGATTAGTAAATGATGCACTCATAACAAAACTCGGGTGACCAGTTGCATTTCCCAAATTAACAAGTCTACCTTGAGATAAAAGGATTAATTTTTTACCATCAGGAAATTCTATTTCTTCAACCTGAGGTTTAATTTCATCTGTTTTGTAATTTCTCAAAGCTTCAGTTTGTATCTCGTTATCAAAATGACCAATATTACATACTATAGCTCGATCTCTCATCTTTCTCATATGTTCTATGGTAATAATATCAACATTACCTGTTGCTGTTACAAATATATCTCCATATGAGCATGCATCATCCATTGTTACTACTTCAAATCCTTCCATAGCTGCCTGTAAAGCATTTATAGGATCTATTTCAGTAACACAAACTCTAGCACCAGCACCTCTTAAACTTGCAGCAGATCCTTTTCCAACATCACCATATCCAGCTACAACAGCTATCTTTCCAGCCATCATTACATCAGTTCCTCTTCTTATACCATCTACTAAACTTTCTTTACATCCATATAAATTATCAAATTTAGATTTAGTTACAGAATCGTTTACATTAATGGCAGGAACCTTTAATCTCCCATCTTTTGCCATTTCTTTAAGGCGATGAACTCCGGTGGTTGTTTCTTCTGACAAACCTTTAATATCAATTAACATTTCAGGATATTTATCATGTATAATACCTGTTGCATCTCCACCATCATCTAAAATCATATTAGGCTTCCAACCTTCTGGTCCTGCTAACGTTTGTTCAATACACCACCAAAATTCATCATCACTCATTCCTTTCCAAGCAAAAACAGGGATATTCTTTACAGCTATAGCAGCAGCAGCCTGGTCTTGGGTTGAAAAAATATTGCAGGAGCTCCACCTAACAGATGCGCCTAAATGAACCAGAGTTTCTATTAAAACTGCTGTTTGAATAGTCATATGAAGACAACCTACAATCCTAGCTCCTTTTAGAGGCTTTGAATCACCATATTCTTCGCGTAAAGACATTAAGCCCGGCATCTCAGTTTCAGCTATGGCTATTTCTTTTCTACCCCAATCACTTAATGATATATCTTTTACTTTATAATCAGCAGTCATTTAAAACTCCTTCAAATTAATTAAATTTTTTTTAGATCTTTTAAAGGTAATTTAATTTCAAAACAAGCTCCATCAAAGCCAGAATATGTACTTTTTATTAATTTAAGATTGCCATCAAAACTATCAATGATATTTCTTGATATACACAAACCTAAACCGGAATGTTTGTTTTTATGTTTATCTCTATCAGTATAAAATCGTTCAAATATTTTTTCATTATATTCTAAGGATATTCCTGGTCCTTGATCTACAATATGAATCAAACATTCATTATGTTTAATAGTAATATTCATGAGTACTCTAGAGTTTAAATTAGTGAGAGAAAAAGCATTATCCAGTAAATTATGTAATACTCTAATAAATTTATTTTTATTAACTTTTATATAAATTTCTTTTTCATCGTTAATAATTTGGATTAAATTTCTGCTTGATAAAGAATTTTTAAATTCATACAAAAAATTTATTAATTCAATTTTTTCTAAAGCTTCCTCAGATATTTCTACCTGAGTTAAAGTATAATTAGATATATCTGAAATTAATATATTCATTCTTTCAATATCTTTAATCATATTTTTTATTAATAAATGTTTGTTATTTTCAGTAATTTTATTTTGTATTAACAATTCACTAGAACTTTTAAGGCTAGAAAGTGGATTTTTTAATTCATGAGATACATCACCTGCAAAATTTTCTAGATCATCAATTCTTTTTTTCAAATCTTGAGACATACTAAAAATATCTTTCCCCAATATACCTATCTCATCTTTTCTTTTAGGATATATAAAATTATAGTTTCTCCTGTTTATTTTTTCTCTTTCAAACCTAGTAATGCGGGAAAGTAATTTTATTGGTGATACCAAGCTTCGAGAGAAAAAAACAGACGATAAAAACATTATAAAAATAATCACAAAATATAGATTGATTAAATTAAATGACGTATTAAAAATTTGATTTACATTTTGATTTAAAATTGAACTAATTAAGACAACGCCGTAAACTGAATTATTTTTCAAAATAGGGTTTGAAATAATTTGATTAATGTTATTTTCTGAATCTAAATATAATTCTGTTAACCTTAATTCTTTTTCTATTGTTTCTTTAACAACAAAAAGATCATCTTTGTAATTAATGAAGTAAGATTTTAATTTTCTTTTAATAAAAAAATCTTGAATAGTTTTGAATAAATCAAGATATAAATTTTTATATAATATATAATAATTATTTTGTTCTTTAATATTTTCAATTTCAATTTCAACAACATCACTAGATTTATACATCTCTAGTGTGTCAGCATATTTTATAGAGGTATTATTGAAAATTTTAACTGCAATATTTTTATGTAAATAATTTTGTTCTATATATTTCTGAGTAATAGTTGGATCTAATTGAGGCTCAGATAAAATAACATCTTCGCATTTTTTATTATCATATTTTTTTTGATTTTCTAAATTTAAATTTTTATTTATACTTTCTTCACATGCTTCATTAAATAATCTTACTCTTAATATTGCTCCCTTTTCTAAATAATCAGTTATTTGAATAATAGTTTTCTTATTATCATTAATTTGACCATCGATACTTTGGTCATTGTATATTAAATAAAAATTAAAAATTATTAAAAAAAATAATCCTATTATTGCAGTTAATAAATTTATAATTAAAATTTGAGAAGTTAAAGAATAGTTGGATAAATTGAACTTCTTAATGAAACTATTCACGCCATGAATAGCCGGATCCATATCTTGTTCTTATCTGATCAAAGGCTGAATCATAAGATTTAAATTTTTTTCTTAATCGTTTTATATGACTATCAATAGTTCTATCATCCACATATATATTATCACCATACATAGCATCCATAAGTTGATTGCGATCTTTTATAACGCCGGGATATTTTGATAATGATGCAATCAAATGGAACTCTGCAACAGTTAGCTCAATTATATTATCTTTCCAAAAACACAGCTGTTTTTGATAGTCTAAAACTAAATCATTTTTTTCAACATTATTATTTATAATTTTTTGATTCTCTTTTTCATTATATCTATTTTCATAGATTTTTAATACTGTATTAATTCTTTCATTTAGAAGTTTTTGGGAAAAAGGTTTTTTTATATAATCTGCTGCGCCCATCTTTAAGCCAATAATTTCATCTTGCTCTTGGTCTTTAGATGTTAAAAAAATAACTGGCATATTCTTTAAGGTCGTATTCTTGCTACTTCGAATTTTCATCAATAATTCATTTCCATTCATTCTTGGCATCTTGATATCAAATAAACCTAAGTCATATTTTGTATTTTCTAATCCCAAAAGAGCTTTCTCTCCATTTATATATGTATCAACAGTAAAACCTTCGGATTCCAAAGCAAGAGAAACGGAAGTTAATATACTGGATTCGTCATCCACAAGAGCAATACGAGGCATAAAAATAGATTATTAATTTATTTAATGTTTATGGCAAATTTAAGTTGAGTTTAATAAAAAAAAATAAATTATATATATGTATATCTTGTTAAAACTGTTGATAAAATACTATAATGATTTCATATAGTTGAACAAAAAACAGATAAATTTTGTTATTAATTATATTTGACATTAAAGAAAAAATATTTATGTTCTGTATTTGTTCTTATTGCGATATTAACCAAATGTTGTATTGTGAATTACTTGGCAGCACCAAATATAGTGTCAATTAACAATAAATATTAAAAATGGATAGAAGATAAATGGCAAATCACTCACTCTTATCAAAAAAAACTGAAGAAAATAAAAGTATTAATTTATTAAGCCTAAGCGTTGTTAGACGTGATGGCTCAATTGCACTATTTAAATCAGAAAAGATTTTTAATGCAATTAAAAAAGCTTTTTTAGCGCAAACAAAGATAAGAAATAATAAAGATAAAGATAAAGAACAAACTGCAAGTATTCATAAAATTATTGATGATCTAACTAATAAAGTTGTCTCTGCTTTAACTAGAAGAATAGCTGACGGAGACATGATCCATATTGAAGATATTCAAGATCAAGTTGAACTTGCTTTAATGAGAGATGAACATCACAAAGTTGCAAGAGCCTATGTTTTGTATAGGGAACAAAGAGCAGCCTCAAGATATCATACCAAAAAATTAAAAGAGCAAGTTGGTGTAAAAGTTTCATCAATGATGGTAACCAAACGAGATGGAACTAAAGAACCTGTATCGCTTGATAAAATCACTAATAGAGTATCAGTTCTGTCTACTGGCTTATCAATTGATCCTATAGTCGTAGCCCAAAAAGCAATACCCGGGCTATACAACGATATAACTTCAACTGAAATAGATAATTACTTAGCCGAAACTGCTGCTGCATTAACAGTTGAACATCCTGATTATTCTTATCTTGCTGCAAGAATAAAATCTAATGCTCTTCACAAAGAAACTCCAGGTTTTATTATTTCGACAAAGAATTTATATGAAGACGGACTTTTAAAAGAAGAATATTATAATAAAGTAATTACAAATTCTGATGAGATTGAATCCATTATTGATTATGATAGGGATTATAGCTTTGATTATTTTGCGCTTACAACTCTAATAAGGGCCTATCTACTTAAATTTGAAAACAAAACAATAGAAAGGCCTCAGGACTTATGGATGCGTGTAGCACTGACAGTTTCCTGTGATAAATTTAATTTAAATAAAGTAAGAGAAACTTATGATGCTTTATCATGTGGTTTGTATACTCATGCAACACCTACACTCTTTAACAGCGGTCTAAAAATGCAACAACTATCTTCATGCTTCTTAATAGGAATGGAGGATGATTCAATTGAAGGTATTTTCAATACAATTAAAGATTGTGCTCTTATATCTAAAACAGCTGGTGGAATTGGAATGCATGCTCACAATATTCGTGGAAGTGGAAGCAGAATTAAGTCTACAAATGGTAAATCTAATGGATTAATTCCTTTCTTAAAAATATTTAATGAAACTGCTAAATCAGTCGATCAAGGCGGAGGTAAAAGAAAGGGTTCTTTTGCTGTTTATTTGGAGCCTTGGCATGCAGATATTGAAAAATTTTTAGAATTAAGAAAAAATACTGGAGCAGAAGAATTTAGAGCAAGAGATTTGTTTTATGCTTTATGGATTCCTGATTTATTTATGAAAAGAGTTGAGAATGATGAAGATTGGACTCTAATGAGCGAGCATGAATGTCCTGGTTTGTCAGATAATTATGGAACAGCTTTTGAAGAACTCTACACTGAGTATGAAAAAAATATGCCTCACTTAGAAAAAATTAAAGCAAGAGTTTTGATGTCTAAGATTATTGAAGCCCAAATAGAAACCGGTCAGCCCTACATGTTGTATAAAGATCAAATAAATGAAAAATCAAATCAAAAAAATATTGGTGTTATTAAGTCTTCAAATCTATGTGCTGAAATTGTTGAGTATTCAGATAAAAATGAAACGGCTGTTTGTAATTTAGCATCCATTGCACTTCCTAAATTTGTTGACAAAAAAAATAAAAAATATGATTATAAAAGACTTTATGAGACAGCAAAATTAGCAACTAAAAATTTAGATCAGGTAATCAATATAAATTTTTATCCAACAGATAAAACAGATAAATCAAATAACCTTCACCGTCCAATAGGTTTAGGTATTCAAGGTCTGTCTGATGTTTTTTTCAAATTATCAATTCCTCACGATAGTGAAGAAGCTGCTAAAATTAATAAATTAATATTTGAAACAATTTATTTTGGCGCTCTTGAGGCTTCTATGGAATTAGCTAAAGAAAAAGGCTCTTATTCAACATTCAAAGGTTCGCCAATTTCAGAAGGTAAGTTTCAATTTGATTTATGGAATGTTGAACCATCTGATTTGTGGGATTGGAAAACATTAAGGGAAAAAATTAAAAGATATGGTATTCGAAATTCACTTACCACAGCATGTATGCCAACAGCTTCTACAGGTATTATTTTAGGAAATACTGAAACATTTCAAATTCAAACCTCCAACATATATAAAAGGCAAACTTTGTCAGGAGAATTCTTATTGGTTAATAGACATTTGGTCAAAGAATTATCTAAAAGAGATTTATGGGATAAAGAGATGAGGGATAATATTGTTTTAGAAAATGGATCAGTTCAAAATATTAACAACTTTCCAAATGACCTTAAAGAAATATACAAAACCGTTTGGGAAACATCACAACGAACTGTTATTGATATGGCTGCTGACAGAGCTCCATTTATAGATCAAACTCAGTCAATGAATTTATGGTTATCAAATCCAACATTTGGAAAAGTAAATTCAATGCATATGTATGCATGGAAAAAAGGTTTAAAGACTGGTATGTATTATCTTCGTAGCAGATCTGCAGTTGATGCTGTAAAGGTTACTGTATCATCGGAAAAAATGGCTAGAGAAAAAATTATTAACTCTCAAACTGATAATAATGAACCAGAAGAATGCTTAACTTGTAGTGCATAAAAAAGGACTATATGATATCTAAAGGTGTAAAATCTATATTTCCAATTAAAAATAAAGAAATTTGGGACAGATATAAACAGCATATTCAAGCTTTTTGGACTCCTGAAGAAGTATCCTTGCAGGATGATTTAAGAGATTTAGAAACCTTAAATGATGGTGAAAAATATTTTATTAAAAATGTATTAGCATATTTTGCAAATTCAGAAGCAATGATAAACGAAAACCTTGCGAGTAGATTTTATAAAGAAATACTTATGCCAGAAGCTCGTTGTTTTATTTCTATGCAAATGCTTAACGAATCTATTCATGCAGAAATGTATGGATTACAAATTGAGGCTTATGTGAAAGATCCTAAAGAAAAGGATATGTTATTCGATGCTATAAAAAATGTACCGTGTATTAATCATAAGGCGCAGTGGGTTGCAAAATGGTTAAATGGCAATCAAAATTTATTAATGCGTTTAATCGGATTTGGATTGGTTGAGGGTTTATTCTTTGCAGGCTCTTTTTGTGCAATTTACTATTTTCGTAAAAGAGGGTTACTTCCAGGTTTAGCTTTATCCAACGATTGGATAGCAAGAGATGAAGGGATGCATTTTAGCTTTTCTTCACTGATGTATAAAACTTTAAGAGACAAATATAATAATAACACCCTAAATGATACTGACATAGCTGATATGGATTTAATAACTGAAGATATTGCACAATCAGAATTCGAGGAGATTGTAAGAGAAGCTGTCTCTTTTGAAAAAGAGTTTGTAAAAGATTCTTTACCAGTAGATTTAATTGGTATGAATGCAGATTTAATGTGTCAATATATAGAAGCTGTAGCAGATAGAATAGCAGATCTTTTTGAATTTGATAGAGTATTTAATACCGAGAATCCTTTTGATTTTATGCGCGCTTTAGATGTACAAAATGTAACAAATTTTTTTGAAAAAAGAGTTTCTGAATATCAAAGACCAACTGACAGAGCGCTTAGTTTTGATGATACTTTTTAATGGAAGTTGAAATTTATTCTAAATCTAATTGTGTTTTTTGTGATAAAGCGAAAATGCGATTACAAAAATATAATCCAAAAATTCAGATGTTAGATAAAAACTACACTAGAGAAGATTTTTTTAAAAAATTCCCCCATGCTAAAACGTTTCCTCAAATTATAATCAATGATCTGCATATTGGAGGATATACAGAATTAAAAAAATGGTTAGAACAAAATTCTTTCAACGAAAATTTTTAAATAAAATTCATTCATATACATCGCTAAAACTATTTTAAAAAAAATTACTAATAATTTTTTTTAGTGAGATTCTCCCCAAGTATTTCCCACTCCATATTCAACAGTTAGAGGTACAATAAAATCTTTATATTTTAAATGTGTAGTTTCCATAATATTTTTAATTGAAACTACTGATTCTTCTATATGATTATCTTTTATCTCAAATACTAATTCATCATGAACTTGTAATAACATTTTTGCATTAAGATTTTTATTAATAATACTTTTATGAATTTCAATCATAGATAACTTTATTATATCTGCCGCAGTTCCTTGAATAGGAGAATTAATTGATTGTCTTTCAGCAAAACCTCTTACTGCAAAATTTTTATCATTAATTCCTTTAATATTACACTTTCTAGCAAAAATAGTTTCTACATAATTATTGATTTTGGCAAAATTAATTTGATAATCCATATAATCTTTAACTTTAGGAAATCGGCTAAAATAATTTTCTATATATATTTTGGCCTCAGAGTTTGTTATTGATAATTGTTTAGCTAATCCATAAGGGCTAATACCATATAATATTCCAAAATTAATAGTTTTAGCTTTTCTCCTATGTTCTGACGATAATTCCTTATCAGTAAGATTAAAAATCTCCTTAGCAGTTGATGAATGAATATCCTCTCCATTAACAAAAGCGCTAATAAAATTTTTATCTTTTGATATTTCGGCTGCCAAACGCAATTCAATTTGAGAATAATCAAAACTTACTATTTTATAATTTTTTTCCGCAATAAAAGCGTGACGAATTTTCCTTCCCTTTTCTGTTCTTATGGGTATATTTTGTAGATTTGGATCATTTGAACTTAATCGACCTGTAAGTGTTGTTGCTGTTGCATAAGAAGTATGAACCCTTTTGGTTTTTTCATCTATTTGATTTTGCAAAGCATCTGTATATGTTGATCTTAATTTAGATACTTCCCGCCAATCTAAAACTAATTTTGCTATTTTATGTCCTTGCAATGATAAATCTTCAAGAATTCCTGAATCAGTTGAATATGTGCCTGTTTTAGTTTTTTTTCCTCCTTGAATTTTCATATCTATAAAAAGAATTTCACCAAGCTGTTTTGGTGAACCTATATTAAAATCCTTGTCTGTAATTTTATAAATTTTTTTTTCTATTTTTATAGATTCATTGTAAAATTCATCACTTAACTTTTTCAAATATTCTTTATTAACTAATATTCCTAGCTCTTCCATAGAAGATAAAACATTTATTAGAGGTCGGTCAATTTTTTCATATACACTTGAATTTTTTTCATTAATTAATCTTGGTTTTAATTCATTATACAATTTTAAGGTAATTAGTGCATCTTCGGCAGCATATTTTGTAGCATAATCAATTGGAACGTAATCAAAAGTTATCTGTTTTTTTCCTGTTCCAACTAAATCTTTAAATTTAATTGTCGAATAATTAAGATGTCTATAAGCCAGATCGTCCATTCCGTGTCTTGTAAGACCGTTATCAAGAACATAAGATAATAACATTGTGTCATCAAAAGAATGAAAATTTATTCCATATTTTTTTAAAATACGAATATCGTATTTCAAATTTTGACCAATTTTTAAAATTGCTGAATTAGAACAAATCAATTTAATTTTTTCTAAAACATCTTTTTCTGCAAGTTGTTGGCTTAGTCTTTTTTTTGTTAGAACATCTTTATGGTTAATGGGTATATAGTATGAATTATTTTGATCATAACAAAGCGATATACCAACTAATTGAGATTTTTCTATATTAAGAGAGTTTGTTTCAATATCTATGGATAATAACCCCTTTTTATTTATTTCATTAATAATTTCAGAGAGCTGAGAAATATTATTAATAGTTATAAAATTTGATGATATTTCTTTTTTATTATTATCCTTTTCAATATCTTTGCTATTAATAAAAAAATTATTTTCTAAACGCTGTTGAATTGTTCTGAATCCTTGTTCACTAAGAAAAGTATTTATCGAATCATTATTTTTATTAAGCTCAGTAAAAGATTGTATTTCGTCAATTGAAAATGGTAAATTCATGTTTTTATCCAAGCTTACTAACTTTAAGCTTACCCTAATATCATTCTCTGAATCTTTAATGATATTCTTTCTTCTTTCTTGTTTAATTTTATCAGCATTGTTTATTAAATTATCAATATTTCCATATTCTTTAATAAGTTCGAGTGCTATTTTAGGTCCGATACCCAAAGCACCCGGTATATTATCAACAGAGTCTCCTGTTAAGGCTTGAATTTGAATTACTTTTTCTGGATGAACTCCAAATTTTTCAATTACTTCATTGATACCAATTTTCTTATTTTTCATTGGGTCTAACATATTAACTTTTTCATTAACAAGTTGCATCAGATCCTTATCAGAAGAAACAATTAAAGTTGAAATATTAAGCTTAGTTGCCTTAATAGAATATGTAGCAATTATATCATCAGCTTCATAACCCTCTATTTCTAATTGAGGTATATTAAAAGCCTGAACACACTTCTTTATTAAATCAAACTGAGGTATTAAATCTTCAGGAGTTTCTCCTCTGTTTGCTTTGTAATTTGGATAAATTTTATTTCTAAAATTTTCTCTTGCTGCATCAAATATAACTATTAATTTTTCATCCTTATAATCCTCAATTAGCTTGACTAGCATATTTGTAAAACCAAAAACGGCATTGACAGGAGTGCCATCTTTTCTTGTCATCGGAGGAAGTCCATAATAAGCTCTAAAAATATAAGCCGATCCATCTATTAGTATAAGTCTATTATCTTTGTTCATTGTGTTAAAAAGTATAGTAAGATATATCTCATAAAATGTCTGAATATAAGTTTTCTATAGAAGCTAAAAAAGTTTATAAAACATATAATAAAAAAAATTCTAATATAGAAGCTTTAATTAATTTTGACTTAAATATCCCAAAAGGATCAATATATGGTCTTCTTGGGCCAAATGGAGCTGGTAAATCTACTTTTATAAATATTTTAGGTGGTTTAGTAAAAAAAAATGCAGGTAAAATAAAAATTTGTGGGATTGACATAGATTATAATGCAAAGGCTAGTAGAAAAAAAATTGGTATTGTTCCTCAAGAATTAAATATTGATCCCTTTTTCACACCAATAGAATTATTAGAATTGCAAGCAGGTCTGTATGGAGTATTAAAAAAAGATAGAAAAAGTGAAGAAATATTATCCAAGCTTAATTTGCTTGAGCAGCGAAATGCATACACTAGAACACTATCAGGGGGCATGCGTAGGAGACTGCTTGTAGCAAAAGCATTAGTACACGATCCTGAAATTATTATATTAGATGAACCTACGGCAGGTGTTGATGTTAGTTTAAGAAATAATTTATGGGCATATATTAAAAACTTAAATGAAAAAGGTACAACAATTTGCTTAACAACTCACTATCTTGAGGAAGCTGAGAATCTATGTGATTTTATTACGATTATAAATAAAGGAAAAATTATAAAAAATGATTCAAAAGATAACTTACTTAATTTAATTGGCAAAAAGACTGTCAGTTTTATTTTAGAACAAAAATATAATATACCAAATGAATTAAAAAAATATGGCGCCGAGATCATTGATGATAAACTAATTTTAAATTATGATAAAAAAAAAACACAAATAAAAGAAATCATAGAAATTTTAAATAATTATAAAATTTTATTTAGTGAAATAAATACATATGAAAGTGATCTTGAGGATGTATTTCTGGATTTAATTAAAAACAATGATTAACCACATCTCTATTTTTTTTATATTTTTAATATTGATATTACCTATTTCATTAATAACGGGGCCTGCAATTCCAGATTTAACAATAACTTTTTCTGGAATATTTTTTTTATTTTTTATTTTTTATAAAAATGTATATAAAAATATTTTTTCAGAAAAAATTTTTATTTTTTCTATAATATTTTGGATTTATCTTAATTTTATAAGTTTTTATGCAGAAAATATGGAGTTATCTTTTAGAGATTCAATAATTTTTTTTCGCATATTGTTGATTCCTATTTTTTTATACTTTTGGATATTTAACAATAGTCAAACCTTAGAAAAAATTGTTACTGTAGTTTTTTTTACTGTAATTTTTGTTAGTTTAGATTCTCTATATCAATTTATTAGATATGATCCTGAGTTTGGTTTTGGCAAAGATATATTTGGTTTTGAACCTGGTTGGTATGGCCGATTAAATGGACCTTTTTATAAAGAATTAATACCTGGAGCTTATGTATCTAAGTTTGGTCTAATAGGACTTATTTTTTTATTTATGAGAATTAAAAATATTTTTTATCAACAAATATTATCAATTCTGTACTTAACGCTTATTGGTATTGTAACTTTTGCCTCTGGAGAAAGAATGGCCCTAGCAACATTTTTATTAGGTATTTTTTTTCTTATAATTTTTTATAATAAAAAAAGAGCAATTTTTATTTATAGTTTATTTTTAATTATAATTGTAAATATGTTAATTTTTAAAAGTCATTCTATATATAATGATTATAAAATATTAGAATCAACACCATATCATTTAGGATTAAAAGTAGAAAAAACATTCGATTGTAAAAAGGATAAAAATCAAAAATGTAAAAAAATTATAAATCTTCAACCCACATTCACTAAAATTATTATGAATTTTGATGATTCAGCTTATGGTCAAATTTATAATCTGGGTTGGAAAATTTTTTTAGATCATAAATTCTTTGGTGCAGGCTTAAATAATTTTACTCACTTATGTAATAACGATGATAGATACAAAAATAAATTAAAGAATTTCGATTGTGTAAGTCATCCACATAATATTTATCTACAATGGCTTGCAGAATGTGGACTTATAGGTTTAATATTTTTTATTGCTTATTTGGTTTTGATTATTGGTTTTATTTTAAAAAATAATTACAATAGATTTAGTCTTATTTCTTTATCTACTATCATAATACTGTTTTGGCCTATAATGTCTACTGGAAGTCTATTAAAAAATTGGAATGGCATAAGTTCTTTTTTTATTATAGGCATATGTCTATCTCTTAGTAAATTAAAACAAAAAACTTAATTTTCTTTTAGTTATATTTTTTTTAAAGAATATTGAAACTTTCTTTGAAAAATAAAGTCCAATAAAAAAACCAATAAGAACAGTATAAATTTTTCCATTACCTTGGCTGAATAAGCTTCCAATATAAATAAAAAAAAATATTATGGATGATGTACAAATTTTTCTATTCAATCCAATAAAAAGGCCCACAAAAACACAAAAAACTATAAACATACTCTTTCCAATGCCCATTCCAAAAAAAGAACCAACGTAAGCCATATAAACAGCCGAAAATATTATAGAAATTTGTGTAGATAATTCATTGTCAATAAACCTAGTTTTGAAAAGGTAATAATAACTTTTTACCCCATCCACCCATGTAATTTTTTTACCCTGACTTCTATTTCTAGGAAAATAAGAAATTCCATACTCATAAATTTCAATTTTTTGTTTAGCAATCTGTGAAGCAATATCAATTTCTAAACCAAAATCATTAATTTTTAAATTTAGTTTATTTTTAACATTTCTAGATATAATTTTAGTGCCACAATGTACATCACTCAAAGATTGATTAAATAATAAATTGAATAAAATTGAATTTAATTTTCCAATAAACTCATTTAACAAATTTTGATTTTTTTTTATTTTTCCAGATAAATATCTACTGCCAAAAACACACTCAATATCTTTATCATTTTTAATTATTTTATAAATTTCATATGAATCTTGAGTATTTATTTCTAAATCTGCATCTTGAAATAAAATATATTTTCCTTTGGAAATTTTTAAACCTTCTTGAACAGCTTTGCCTTTACCTTGATTCATTTTAAAATTAATAAGCTTGGATCTATTATTTAAATCATTATTATAATATCTTTGTAACCATTCAGCTGATCCATCAGTAGAACCATCATTAATAAAAATAAACTCTGCTGATTCATTCTTAAAAGACAAATTTAATTTATTGGTAAATTCGTTTAAATAATTAATCTCATTATAAATCGGAATTATAATTGAAAGAGAGTACAAAATTATTCTTTCGGAGCATGTTTATTTAATATTCTTTGCAAAGTCCTTCTGTGCATTCTTAACCTTCTTGCTGTCTCAGAAACATTCCTATTACATTGTATAAAGACCCTTTGTATATGCTCCCATCTCACTCTATCGGCTGTCATAGGATTCTCAGGAGGAAGTGGTAAAATATCTTTTGATGATATTAAGGCTTCAAATATTTGATCAATATCAGCAGGCTTGGGTAAATAATCAATCGCACCAGACTTAATGGCAGCAACTGCTGTTGCTATATTACCATAACCTGTTAACAAAAGTGATCTAGTTTTAGGGCTGATTTTCTTAATATGTTGTATCAACTCTAATCCAGAACCATTTTCTAATCGCATATCAATTATAGCAAAATCAAAATTCTTTATCTTTAATCTTTCTAACGTTTGTTTTGATTCTAAAAATGATTCAACTAAAAATCCTTTTTTTTCCATAGATTTTGATAATCTATTTTGAAAAGAAACATCATCATCAACTATAAGTAATGTTTTATTCATATGGATCAACTATCACGTTTTATAATAATTTCAACACTTGCGCCGTTATCCTTTATATTTTTGAAAAATACAAAACCCCCGATATTTTCTATTAAATTTTTAGCAATAAAAATGCCTAAACCCATACCATTATTATTTGAAATATATGGACTTCCAATTTGATCTAAAGTTTCTTTATTAAATCCAGCTCCATTATCTTTAATTAAAACTTTAATTTCATTATGATTCCATGACAAATCTATTGTTATTCTGTCTCGAGTATGTTGAATTGCATTTTGCATAATATTTCCTATCCCATACATCAATTCATCTTTAAAAAGAATTTTTGGCTCATTGTCTTCAGAAATTAAATTAATACATAGTATGATGTTTTTATCATTAAACTTATCAAAATTTATTTTAATTAAATTTGATAAGCTAGTGTTGTTTAAAAAACTATCTTTTAAATTTTGTGGGTCTTTTGAAAGTGTTAAAAGAATTTTTTTACATCTTTTTGCTTGTGATTTTAATAATATAATTTCTTTTTTTATTTCATTGTTTTTATTAACTGATTTATCTTGAAGTAAATCATCTAAAATTAAAAAAATTGTATTCAAAGGCGTACTCAATTCGTGAACTGCGGCTGCACTTAAGGATCCTACTTCAGATAGCTTTTTCTGATTAGCTAATGCAGATCGTGTTTGTATAAGTGCATGTGATATACCTCTAGCAGAACTAGCAAAAAGATATACATATATTGCAATAAATATTAATGAAACTATTAAAGATATACTTAGTCCATATGTAAAAAATTTAGGTACATTAAATGTTTCATTCCAATTAATTGGAATTGAATAAAAACTAATTAAGAAAACAGTTATGATAGACAACGCTGAAAGTCCTATTGAGTAAGCTATGGGTAAGTAAGATGCAGAAATGATTAAGGGGGCAATTAATAATAATGAAAAAGGATTATAAATTCCTCCTGTTAAATATAGTAGTGTTCCCAATTGCAGAGTATCAAATAATAAAAAATAGAATGCTTCTTTATCTGACAAATAATTGTTAATTTTTTTTGTTAGATAACTGAATAAATTAACAAAAACTGATATAACAACAATTAATAGGCATGGTAATATTGGTATAGCAATATCTAAATAATAAAATACTATTACTATTGCTAAAAATTGCCCTAATATAGCAATCCATCTTATCTTAACTAAATTAGTTAATATGATGTTATTTGAAATTGTTTCAAAAGAACGACTCATGAAGATGCCTTAATTAAATATCTAAATTTGCAACCTTTAGTGAATTTTCTTGAATAAAATTTCTTCTACCTTCTACAACATCTCCCATTAAGGTTTCAAATAGAGTGTTTGCTTCATTAACTTCATCAACCTTAACTAATAATAATGAGCGAAAATTTTTATCAAGTGTTGTTTCCCATAATTGTTCAGGATTCATTTCTCCTAAACCTTTGTATCTATTAATCTGAATCCCTGATTTTCCTATTTCAAGAACTTTCTCTATTAAATCTAGTGGTCCATTTATCTTATGTTCTGTTGAAGAGTTTTTTATAATACCTGCGCAACCGTTTTTTAAAATCCCAAAATTTTCCATTAGTTCTTTTCTAATTATATTAAGTGATTTAGCTTCTGGGGTAATCAAAAATTCTTTATTAATTTCAAAAGTTTGACGCACACCTCTCTCTTCTTTAATTATTGTTAATTGTCCCAGATTATATTTAACACTCCATACCTTTGATTCAATTGTATTCAATCTAAGTGCTAAATATTTTGCAATTTCAATACCTATTTTTTTATCATTTAATGATTCAATTTTTAATGCAGCAATGACTGCAGCTTGTTCTATTACTTGTTTATTATCTAATCTTCTTGTTAAAGGAAAAATTAATTTTTGAGATTTTTTTGCCAAAATAATTATACTATTTAATTCTTTTCCGCTAATTTGTTTTATTTTATTATCTGATGTAGGAGTTTCTAAAATTAAATTTTTCGAACCTTCATGAATTAAAAATTCATCTAATTCAAGCTCATCTTTTAAATATTGAACTGAAGTACCTTTTTTAGCTCTATAAAGAGGAGGTTGAGCAATATATAATCTACCTGCCTCAATCATAGGTTTCATATGTCTATAAAAAAAAGTTAATAGCAAAGTACGTATATGACTTCCATCTACATCTGCATCTGTCATAATGATTATTTTATGATATCTCATTTTTTCTAAATTAAATTTACCCTCAGCTTTATCCTCTTTCTCGTTACCTGTTGGATTTCCTACTCCAGCTCCAATAGCTGTTATCAAAGTTCTAATTTCATTGCTTGTTAAAATCTGTTTGGAATTTGCTCTTTCGACATTTAATATTTTTCCTCTTAATGGTAAAATTGCTTGATTCTTTCTATCTCTTCCTTGTTTTGCAGATCCTCCTGCAGAATCGCCTTCAACAATAAAAATTTCAGAAACTTCTGGATTTTTTTCTTGGCAATCAGCTAGTTTTCCTGGCAATGAAGAACTTTCTAGTCCGGTTTTTCTTCTAGTTAATTCTCTTGCTTTTCTTGCAGCTTCTCTAGCAGTGGAAGCATCTATTACCTTTTCAATAACTTTTCTAATTTCTGATGGATTCTCTTCCATCCACTGCTCAAGTTTATTTAAACTTACTGACTCAACAACTGGTCGTACTTCTGAAGAGACTAACTTATCTTTTGTTTGACTTGAAAATTTAGGATCTGGCAATTTTACAGAAATAACGCATGTTAATCCTTCCCTAGCATCATCCCCAGTAACGTTAGAATTATTTTTTGATTTGGAATTAACATAACTTACGATACTTCTAGTTAAAGCACCTCTAAAACCAGCTAAATGAGTTCCTCCATCACGTTGAGAAATATTGTTAGTAAAACATAAAGTATTTTCATGATAACTGTCTGTCCACTGCAATGAACATTCCACTGTTACGTTATTTTTAGTTGAAATAAAATAAATAGGTTCAGAATGTATTGAATTTTTACTTTGATTTAAAAACTTGACATATTCATTAATTCCACCATCAAATTTAAATTCAGCTATTTTTTCTTTTGATGCTCGTTTATCAATTAATATTATTTTAACACCGGTATTTAAAAAAGCTAATTCCCGTAATCTATTTTCAATAGTTTTGAAATTAAATTCAATATTTGAGAATGTTTTAGTTGAGGGTAAAAATGTAATTTTTGTTCCTGTAACTGGAGTAGAATTATTATCCTGAACAGAAATTCCAATTTCTTTTAATTCTATATTAACAGCTCCATCAATAAAATCCATAAAATAAACTTTACCATCTCTGTTTATTTCCAATTCTAATTTTTCAGAAAGAGCATTTACAACTGAAACCCCAACACCATGCAAACCTCCCGAAACTTTATAGCTATTTTGATCAAATTTTCCTCCTGCATGAAGTTCGGTCATTATTAATTGTGCAGCAGGAACGCCCTCTGCTTTATGAACATCAACCGGGATTCCTCTACCATCATCTTCTACTGATATCGTTCCATCAGGATTTAAAAAAACTGAAATAATACTGCAATATCCTGCAAGTGCTTCATCGATAGAATTGTCTACAACCTCATATATCATGTGATGCAAACCAGAACCATCATCAGTGTCTCCAATATACATCCCAGGCCTTTTTTTTACTGCATCAAGACCTTTTAATACTTTGATTGATTCAGAAGAATAATTGGAAGATTTCATAAATTAGGTTATATTACAATAGTGAGCTTTTGTAGACAGAAAAGAAAAAAAATTTTTTTCAGTACCTGTCATAAAAACTTGAACTTCCAACTCATCTATAAGATACATTAATAATTCACGATTTTCGTTATCTAAATGAGAACAGACCTCATCTAATAAAATAATAGGACTTAAATTACTTTGAGTAATTAGATATTTACATTGAGCTATTATGATTAATAGAATTACTGTTTTTTGTTGACCCGTGGAAAGCTGATTTATATTAAAATTATTATCAATTTTATATCCATTTATATCAGAACGATGAGGACCAATGCCACATCCACCTGTTATGCAATCAATTTTTCTATTTTTTTTTAATTCTAAAGAAAAAAGATGTTGGTCAAAAGTATAAATATTTGGATTATTTTCTAATAAACTATCATTTATTTTTAATAGAAATTTATGAGAAAATTGTTTTGAAATATTTAATTTAGACAAAATTAAATTAATTATTTTAATTTGCTCTAATCTTTTTTGATATATTTCTGAACCAAAAATAACTATATTTTTTTCTAATTGATCTATCCAATCTTTATCAAAAACAGGATTTTTTAAAATTTTATACCTTTCAATAATTGAGTTTTTATACCTATTAATAAGAGAATTATAATTTTTATTATTAGTATAAATTAATCTATCAATAAAATTTCTTCTCATAGAAGGAGAGGAAACAAAAAGCCTTTCCATTTCAGGTAAAAAATAAATAAAAGATAGTAAATTTTGAAAATGCTTCAAAGAAGAAGGATCAGAACTATCATTTATCAAAATTTTTTTTGAATTTTTTTCAATTTTTTTATCATTAAAAATTTGTACATCATAGTCATTATTATTATGATAAAATTTAGAATGAATTTTAAAATTTAAATCATTATTTTGAAAATTAATCAAATTAAGAATTTTTTCTTTTCTAAAACCCCTTCCTTTTTCAAATAATGATATTGATTCTAAAATATTTGTTTTTCCAGAACCATTTTTTCCAACAATAACGTTACATCTTTCATTAAATTCAAATGATGAATTTAAAAAATTTCTGTAGTTTTTTAAACTTATACTTTGAAAATAACCCAAGAAAAATTATACCCGCATTGGCATCAATACATATATTAGATTGGGATTAGAATCTTGCGTTGCTGTTACAGGAGATGATGAATCTTTAAAGTTTAATGTTATTTCATCATCTTCAAGATTATTAATCATTTCTAATATATATTTTGAGTTAAATCCAATTTCTATTTTATCACCCGTATAAATTGTAACTATATCTTCAGTTGCTGTACCACTCTCAGAATTAACGGAGGACATATTCATCAAATTATTAAGTAGTTTAAATTTAATAATTGGAGACTTCTCATTAGTAATAGTACTAACCCGATCAACTGCTAAACTAAAATTTAGTCTATTAATTTTCATAATGTTAGTATTATCATTTGGAATAACTCTTCGATAATCAGGAAAATTGCCATCAATTAACTTTGAAATTAAAACTGATTCACCAATAAAAAAAACTATTTTATTGGTGTTTAAATTTATTTTTATTAAACCGTCATAATCCGTAAGTAATTTATAGAGTTCATTAACTGTTTTTTTAGGTACGATTACACCCGGTATCTCATTAGAATTTTCATTAAAATTAAAATCAATTTTTGCTAACCTATGACCATCAGTAGCAACAACAGATAACAAATGTGAATTATTTTCTTTTTTCTTATGAAAATATATTCCATTAAGAAAATATCTTGTTTCTTCATTCGATATTGCAAAACGAGTTTTATCAATTAAGTTTAAAAATTTTTGAGAATCTATATTCATTTCAACACCTAAGTCTCCAATTTCAATAATAGGAAAATCTTCTTTTGGCAAACAACCAAGAGAGAATTTAGATTTTCCCGCTCTAAGACTTATTATTTTTCCATCATTAGATATTATTTCAATTTCGTTTGAATCTGGTAATTTTCTAATGATATCGTAAAAAGTATGTGCAGAAACTGTAGTTGAACCCTCTTCTATAATATTGCAACTCAATTTTTCTGTAATTGAAATATCCATATCAGTTGCTGATATTACTAATGAATTTTTTTTAGCATCTAGTAAAATATTAGATAAAATTGGTAGAGTATTTTTTTTCTCTACTATACTTTGAACGTGAGAAAGTGACTTGAATAGTGTATTTTTTTCAACAGTAAACTTCATTTATTAAATTTATAATCAAAAAAACCCTAAGAATCTATTAATCTTTTTAATAACTCAATATCTTCATTAAAATTATTATCTTGATGCTTTAATTCTTCAATCTTTTTTACAGCATGCATTACGGTAGTATGATCTCTTCCTCCAAACTTTCGGCCTATTTCAGGTAAAGAGCGTGAGGTTATAGATTTTGCTAAATACATAGCTATTTGACGAGGTCTAGCAACTGATCTAGATCTACGTGGTGAATGCATATCAGTTAATCTAATATTAAAATGCTCAGCTACTTTTTTTTGTATTTCTTCGATTGTGATTTTCTTATTACTTGATTTTAATAAATCTTGTAAAACAACTTGTGCTGTTTCAACTGTAATGGGTGTGCCTACAAGAGTAGCATGAGCAACCAGTCTATTAAGAGCTCCTTCCATTTCTCTAACGTTAGATACAATACGGTGGGATAAAAACTCCAAAACTTTTGGAGGGATCTCAACTCCTCTCTTTTGTGCTTTTTCTATTAATATACCTAATCTTAATTCATAAGTTGTTGGATGTATATCTGCTACTAAACCACAACCCAGTCTTGATTTTAATCTTTCTTGGACGCCATCAAGATCAGATGGAGATTTATCTGCAGAAATAACTATTTGTCTATTCTGTTCTATTAAAGCATTAAACGTATGAAAAAATTCTTCTTGTGTATTATCTTTTCCACTAATAAATTGAACATCGTCAATCATTAATACATCTATAGATCTAAATTGCTCTTTAAAAGCAGAGGTATCTTTGTATCTTAATGCTCTTACAAACTGATACATAAATTTTTCAGCCGATAAGTAAATCACTCTTCTTTCAGGTTGTTGTTCTTTTATTTTCCAACCAATTGCATGCATTAGGTGAGTTTTACCAAGTCCTACACCTCCATATAAAAACAATGGATTAAAAGTTACTGTTTCTGACTCTGCTACCCTTTGAGACGCAGCAAAAGCTAGCTCATTTGGCTTGCCAACAACAAAATTATCAAAGGTAAACCGAGGATCTAGAGGGGCACCAAAGTCACTTGGGTAAGTGGAAGTTTGATTTGATCTAATATCCATTGTGGATCTCCAATGGTTATCAGTACTCTTAATAGTTCTTGTTGTACCAGGTACTACTCTACCTCCAATAGGTTTAACAACAAATTTGATTGCATCAATATTATTTATATATTTTTTACATTCATTTTTTATTTTATCAGAATAGTTATTTACTATCCAATCTCTTAAAAATTTAGTTGGAACAGAAAGTGTTATAGTTGTATCGTCTCTTGAAATAAATGAAAGTTGTTTTAACCAATTATTATAAGCTGTATCACCAACTATTTTTTTAAGATCTTTTTTTAGAAGAGACCAATTTTTCCCACTAAAATCCAAAAAAGAATCTTCCATTCATTCACCCCTACTAGTCTTTGTTTCTTTACTGTGCGAAGACTAAAAGTCACAAAATAATAATCACCAAATTATTAAGATAGAAAACACTCTTTAGAGATTTTTAGCAAGAAGAAAAGTAAAAAAAATAAAAAAAAAATTAAATATTTTTAATTTTTTTTGATAACGAGGATAACTTTCTAGAAACAAATTTTTTCTTAAGTAATCCTTTTTTTGAGGCTTTTGCCAAGGATGAGTTAATAGAACTAAAGGATTTGACTAATTCTTCTTTATTTTTATCTTTTAGTAGATCTGTGAATTTACTTATATTCGTTTTTAATTTAGTTAGAACTTGGCTATTAATCTCGTTTCTTTTAATCGTTTGCCGGGATCTTTTTTTAGCTGATCTATGATTTGCCATTAATCTGGACGTATAGTTTGACCAACTCATAAGTCAATACAATTAAATATTAATTATTTATTTTTTTCTGTAGCTCTGGACAATAATAAGTTGCACGACCATACTGTACAATTTTCCTTATTGTCTTGCCTAATATTTTATCTCCAGCCCTACCGTAAACTTTAAAATTTCTTTGAAAATTGCCCAATGTTCCATCTATTGCAACATAATCTCTTAGTGTTGAACCCCCTGCATTTATCGCTTTTTTTAGTATTTTTTTTGTTGAAAAAACTATTTGTTTGCATTTCCCTAGATTTAAGTCTTTTCCTTTCTCTAAAGGCGATATTTTAGCATTAAACAATATTTCATTAGCATAAATATTACCTATTCCAGCAATTATTCTTTGATTCAAGAGTATTTGTTTGATTGGTACCTTTGATTTTCTAATTTTTGAAAATAGATATTTGTCATTTAAAGATCTAGAAAGGGCTTCTTTACCCAAATTCATAATATATTTTCTTTTTTGGATTATCTTTGTTTTTTCACAATCTACAAAACCAAATCTTCTTGTATCGTTAAATACTAAAAAATGATCCTTATTTGTTCTTAAAATAAAATGATCATGTTTTGCCTTCTTAAATTCAATAACGTTAATTAATCTTAATTTTCCAGACATTCCAAGATGGATAACTATTGAATAATTATTCTCTAAAATAATAAAAATATATTTTGCTCGTCTCTTTATATTTATAATCTTGAATTGTTTCATGGATAAAATATTTTTAGGTATAAAAAATCGAAGTTTAGGGGTATGAATTTTTATATTAAGAATAGTAGATCCCACTATTGGTTTTAATCCTCTAATAGTTGTCTCTACTTCAGGGAGTTCAGGCATTTAAAGTATATGGATAATCTAAAAAAAAAATTTGGCAAAAGAAAAGTATCACCAAATTTAAAAACAACTTTAGTTCAAGAAGTTTTTACAGGTGTTGCAAATAAATATGATGTCATGAATGATCTAATGAGTTTTGGTACACATAGATTGTGGAAAAAAGAATTAATTGATATGATGAATATTCAAAAAAATGATAAAATCATTGATGTTGGTTCTGGAACAGGTGATTTATTAAAATTTATCCTAAAAAAAAGCTTAGATAATACTATTTATTCAGTAGATTTAAATAGCGAAATGCTAAAACATGGAAGAAAACGTTTTCGAGACAATAAAATAAAATTTATAAAAGCAAATGCTGAAAATTTACCTTTTGAAAATGAAACTTTTGATAAATATATTATTTCTTTTTGTTTGAGAAATGTGACCAATATTAAAAATGCCTTAAAGGAATCTCTTAGAGTTTTAAAACCTGGAGGAATATTTTATTGCCTAGAATTTAGTTGCCCAGAATCAAGTCTTATTAATTTAACTTACAAAAAATATAAAAAAAATATAATTCCTTGGATTGGAAATTTAGTTACAAATAATAAGGATGCGTATAAATATTTAGAAGAAAGTATTGATCAATTTCCTAATCAAAATCAATTATTAAACTATATAAAAGAAGCTGGCTTTCATGAAGTTAACTATATAAATATGTTTAATGGTATTGTTTCTATCCATAAGGGATTTAAGGTTTGATAATTAATGAAAATTCTTTTTATTATTACAGCCTCAATTGCAATTCTAAAATGCTATAAAATTTTAAAACAATTAAAATCAAATGAAATATCAATAGACTGTATTATTACTAATAATGCCAAAAAAATGATAGATCATAAAATTTTAAAAAAAAATATAAAGGGTAAAATTTTTACTAATAGTTCTGAAAAAAATAATAAAATGTTACATATTCAATTAACACGGAATAGTGATTTAATTGTAGTATGCCCAGCAACAGCAAATATTATTGCTAAATTTGCTAATGGTTATGCCGATGATTTAGCTAGCACAGCTTTAATAGCATCAAATAAGCAAATTATATTCATTCCAGCAATGAATGCTGAAATGTGGAATAATTCTATTAATCAAAAAAATGTTTTAAAATTAATGAAAGTAGGGGTAGAATTTATTGGTCCTGAACATGGTCACCTTTCTTGTGGTGAAATAGGATTAGGAAGGCTTTCTGAGTCAAAAAAAATAAATAAAATTTTAATTCACAATTTACAAAAATCTCAAATTTTTAAAAACAAAAGATGTCTAATAACTGCAGGCCCAACTATTGAATCCATTGATAGTATTAGATATTTATCAAACCATTCATCAGGTAAGCAAGGATATGAAATTGCAAGACAAATGATTTTATCTGGTGCCAAAGTTACCTTAATATCGGGGCCAACAAATCTTCAACCACCTTTTAAATCTAAATTAATAAAGATTAATTCTGCAGAAGAAATGTTAAAAGTTGTCAAAGCAAATTCAAAAGTAGACATTGCAATATTTACAGCAGCTGTTTCTGATGCCACTCCCAAAAAAACTTATAAAACAAAAATAAAAAAAGAAAATTTAAAAAGTATTTCTCTTAAAAAAAACAAAGATATTCTTTTTGAGATTGCATCATTAAAAAAAAATCGACCAAAAATTGTTGTTGGTTTTGCTGCTGAAACCAATAATCATATTAAAAATGCTAAAAATAAATTATTTAAAAAAAAGTGTGATGCAGTAGTTGTAAATAAAATAGATAAAAATAATCCAGTTTTTGGTTCGGATATGAATAAAATTTCATTTATTACTAAAGAAAAAACTTTAAACTTTAAAAAAACATCTAAAATAAATGTAGCTAAACAGATAATTAAGCTAATTAGTGAAATTTCAATATGACTATAAATGAAGAAGAGCTAGAAATTTTTTCACGTCAACTTATATTAAATGATTTTAATGAAGAAAATTTTACTAAACTACAAAATAAAAAAATAAGTATTATAGGTTTGGGTGGTATAGGATGCCCCTTAGCTCAATATTTAATTTCTTGCGGCATAAAAAATTTAAATATTTTTGATGATGATATTATTGAAAAAAATAATTTAAATAGACAAAATCTATATAACTTAAAAGAATTGGGTAAGAAAAAAATTTTTATAGCAAAAAAAAAATTACTTGAGATAAATCCTTATGCAAATATTAATGACTATGATGAAAAAATAACAGATAAGAATTTACAACTTCTAGAAAATTCATCGATTATAATTGATACATCAGACAATTGGATGACAATGAGATTAATTAATGATTATGCAATAAAAAAGAGCATACCTCTTATTAGTGCATCTGCTGTTGGTTTCGATATTCAACTTGTTTTATTTGAAAATTTAAAGAATAAACATTTATGTTTAGAATGTATATTTCCTAATAAAAAAGAACCAAATTTAGCAAGATGTGATACAGTTGGTATTCTAGGAACTGCTGCTGGTTTAGCTGGAATATTAAGTGCACAAAAAACAATCAATTTTTTTATGAATTTTAGTCACAACAATAATATACTTACTTTGATTGATTGTAAGAAACTTACTGTGAATCATATTAAAATTACTAAAAATACCAATTGCAAATTACAATAAATTAAAAAAATTTAATTGAAAATATATCAATAAACTATATTTATTAAAATCTAATGAAAGAAAATTCTTTTAGTTATGAAAAGTTAATTGAATGCGGCAAAGGAATTCTTTTTGGTGAAGGAAATGCCCAACTTCCCCTACCACCAATGCTTATGTTTGACAGAATTACTAATATTAATGAAAATGGTGGAGAATTTTTTAAAGGCGAAGTTGTGGCTGAACTTGATGTTAAATCAAATTTATGGTTCTTTAATTGTCATTTTAAAAATGACCCTGTAATGCCTGGATGTCTTGGTCTTGATGCTATGTGGCAACTAGTTGGTTTTTATCTTGGTTGGTTAGGACAACCTGGTAGAGGAAGAGCTCTTGGTGTAGGAGAAGTAAAATTTACTGGTCAGGTTTTAAAAACCGTAAAAAAAGTTACTTATCATATATCTTTAAAAAGATTAATTTTAAGAAAATTAATTCTTGGTGTTGCTGACGGAATATTAAAAGCTGATGGAAATCCTATTTATGAAGCAAAAGATATGAAAGTTGGATTGTTCACAACTAATGAATAAGATATAATGAAAAGAGTAGTAATAACTGGCCTTGGAATTGTTTCTTGTATTGGTAATGATCAAAAAACAGTTATTAAAAATTTAAAAGAACTTAATTCAGGAATTACAAAAGCACCTGAATACGAAGAATTTTCTTTTAGAAGCCTAGTACATGGCAAACCTACAATTAATCTTGAAGAAAAAATAGATAGAAGATTATTAAGATTTATGGGAGATGGGGCTGCTTATAATTATATTGCTATGAAAGATGCAATTAAAGATTCTGGCTTAGAGGATAAGGAGATATCTAATGAAATGACAGGTATTATAGTAGGTTCAGGAGGCCCTTCTACACAAAATTTACTTAAATCTTTTGAATTAGGTAAGGTTGGGGGATCAAAGAAAGTTGGACCTTTTATGGTTCCGCGTTCAATGTCTAGCACAAATTCTGCAACTCTAGCAACCCCTTTTAAGATTAAAGGTGTAAATTATTCTATCACATCAGCTTGCTCTACAAGCTCACATTGTATTGGCAATGCTTATGAGCTTATCCAAATGAGTAAACAAAAAATAATTTTTGCAGGTGGTGGCGAAGAACTGCATTGGACTATGTCAATTTTATTTGACGCTATGGGAGCATTATCATCAAAATATAATGATTTTCCCCATCTTGCTTCCCGAGCATATGATAAAAATAGAGATGGTTTTGTAATTTCAGGTGGTGGTGGAACAATTGTTCTAGAAGAATTAGAACATGCAAAAGCAAGAGGAGCTAAAATATATGCTGAAATTACAGGTTATGGGGCTACGTCTGATGGTTATGATATGGTACAGCCATCAGGAGAAGGGGCCGTAAGATGTATGAGACAAGCTCTTAAAAGTATAAATGGAGAAATTGATTATATTAATTCACATGGTACAAGCACACCAATTGGAGATCTTAAAGAATTAGAATCAATCAAGTCAGTTTTTCCAAATAAATCACCCTACATAAGCTCAACTAAATCATTAACAGGGCATTCATTAGGTGCAACAGGAGTACACGAGGCTATCTATTCTTTATTAATGTTAAATAATAATTTTTTATGTGGCTCTGCGAACATAAAAGATTTGGACCAAACTGCTAAAGATCACAATATTTTACAAGAAACTATTAATAAAAAAGATATTCAAAATGTAATGTCAAATAGTTTTGGTTTTGGTGGAACAAATGCAACATTAGTTTTTTCAAATATAAATGCTTAAAAATAAAAAAGGTATAATTTTTGGTATAGCTAACGATCATTCTATTGCGTGGGGAATAGCTAAAAAACTCTCAGACAATGGTGCTAAATTAGGCATTACATATCAAAACGAAATTTTATTAAAAAGAGTCAAGCCTTTAGCTGAAAAAATTAATAGTAATTCACTTTTTGAATGTGACTTTTCAAAACCTAAATCTATTAAAAATTGCTTTGAAAAAATTAAAGCAGAATTTAACAATATAGATTTTATAATTCATGCTGCTGCATTCTCAGATAAAAATGAATTAAATGGGAAATACCTACACACATCAAAAGATAATTTCATAAACACTTTAAATATTTCATGTTTTTCTTTTACAGAAATATCTAGATATTCATCTGAAATAATGAATGATGGAGGGAGTATATTGACTTTAAGCTTTTATGGATCAAATAAAGTAATGCCAAATTATAATGTTATGGGTGTTGCAAAAGCAGCATTAGAAACAAGCGTTAAATATTTAAGTGTTGATTTAGGCGTTAAAAACATCAGAGTAAATGCAATTTCTGCAGGACCAATGCGAACACTAGCAGGTGCTGCAATTGCTAACGCACGAGAGGTTTACAACTACACTCAAACAAACTCAGCTTTAAAAAGAAATGTAAAATTAGAAGAAATCGGCAATACTGCTCTTTATTTTGTTAGTGATTTATCAAGTGCTGTTACAGGTGAAATTCATTATGTAGATTGTGGTTTTAATATAATAGGAATGCCAAAATCAAATATTTAAAAAATTTTAAAATCAGTAGGATCGTCAATAAAAAGACTATGTATTCCCAATGACCATAGTTCAATAGCATCACTTGGTTTTATGTTTTTTTCTGAAAAAACAGTTATTATTAAATTATGTTTTGATATTTTATTGATAATATCAGAGTTGATAATTTTTTTATTAAAACCACAACAAGTAAAATTATATTTATCACAAATCTCTAAAGCATGGGTTAAAGAAATATCTTTATTAAACTGATTTATTAATAGACCATAATAAGCATCTGGTAAAAGTTGTTTCATAAAAACTATTGAGTCTAAATCAAAACTTGAAAAATAATATTGATTAGTAAAATTTAAACTTCTTAAAAGCTGGGCTATAGATTCTACATTTTTTTTTTCAAATCCTAAATTTGGTTTTAGCTCAATATTTAAACTCATTTTATTTTTTAAACAAAATAAAAGAACTTCTTTTAAGGTTGGAATATAAATTTTTGTTGAATAATTATAAAAAAATACACCTGCATCTAATTTCTTTATATTTTCATAATTAAAATCTGTAGGAAAACCTCTTCCATTTGTTGTTCTTGCTAAAGTATCATCATGCAATAAAATCGGAACTAAATCCTTAGAAATTTTTATATCTATTTCAACCCAGTCAAGTCCAAGTTTATTAGCTAAACTGATAGAATCTAATGTGTTTTCAGGAGACAAATTCTTAACCCCCCTGTGACCAATTAGTTTTGGGAGGTTAAGCATTTGATTATTTATTCAGATTCGACTTCTTTCATGGACAATTTTACTTTACCACGAGCATCAATATCTAAAACTTTAACTTTAACAAGATCGCCTTCATTGACAACATCGCTAACTTTTTCAACTCTTTCTTTTTTAAGTTGACTTATGTGAACTAGTCCATCACGAGAGCCCATAAAATTAACAAATGCTCCAAAATCCATTAATTTTACAACTTTTCCTTCATAAATTTTTCCTATTTCTGGTTCTTCAACAATACTATTAATCCAATCTATTGCTGCTTGTCCTGACTCTTTATCTACTGCTGCAATACTAACAAGACCCTCATCATTTATTTCAATTTTTGCTCCAGTTTTCTCTGTAATCTCTCTTATTACAGCACCGCCTTTCCCAATAACCTCACGGATCTTATCTTTGTGAACTTGAACTGTTGTTATTGTTGGAGCATAATTTGAAATTTGATCTCTTGATTTATCAATTGCTTTAGACATTTCACCTAAGATGTGTAACCTGCCTTCTTTTGCTTGAGCAAGCGCTTTCTTCATAATATCATGAGTAATGCTTGTAATTTTAATATCCATTTGAAGTGATGTAATACCATCTTTGGTGCCTGCAACTTTAAAATCCATATCACCCAAATGATCTTCATCACCAAGAATATCTGATAAAACAACATAATTTGAGTCTTCCTTAATTAAGCCCATTGCAATTCCTGCTATTGGTTTTTCTAGTGGTACTCCAGCATCCATCATTGATAAAGAAGTTCCACATACTGTTGCCATTGAACTAGAACCATTTGACTCAGTAATTTCAGATACAACTCTATAAGTATATGGAAATTTTTCTGCCGATGGCAACATTGGATGAATCGCTCTCCATGCTAATTTACCATGACCTATTTCACGACGACTAGTAAAACCAGCTCTTCCAACTTCTCCAACGGAATATGGAGGAA